>Ga0081539_10000037_pt1 | contig 296160 bp, 253 predicted proteins | sample TabmetS4T2R2_FD_71023 | JGI IMG/M metagenome (GOLD analysis project Ga0081539, IMG submission 71023) | Tabebuia heterophylla rhizosphere microbial communities from the University of Puerto Rico - S4T2R2 | ecosystem: Host-associated > Plants > Roots > Rhizosphere ...
CAATACCCATTGTCTTTTTATTTTTAGTTATTTTGAGGATTGTTTCCTCAAATTTAGTGTGAAATTCAGCATTATCAAAGCGAACATAAAATTTTAAAAAATTTACTAATGCTCTAATTTTCTTATCAGAAATATTATGCGTTAAAAGATTACGCACAATTTCCAGCTTTAATCCCAACACATCATCATCGCTTAACTGTTTCTTTTTAATTGCCAGTAATACAGTAAGTACAACAATAGCAAATGGATTTTCACTTATTCTAAGTTCTTTTTCATCTTGTGCCAGTATCTTATATGTATTAAAACTAAAGGTGTTGGAAGTGCCAAGAAAGTTATATTGATATCTATCCGGATGAAAATTCTTATTTGTGTCTGTGAGAATTGCGATTGCTGTTATAGGTTTTCTGTACTTATCAAGTATGCGATAAAAATAAGTGAACATACGAAAAGCAAAATCATCGTCTTCGTACCCCTGCACTTCAATATGCACTAATATCCATTCTTCTTTTCCTTCTCTTGTATCTACTTTCACCAATTTATCAACAAATTTTGGCGGCTTCATGTCTTCAGAAGGAAAAAGCTGTTCAAGCTCTTTATCGAGAAACTGAAAACCCTTTTTTAAGTCAAACAACTTTTCCGCATTTTTAAAAAAGAAACGAAGAAAATCGTCAAACACATTTTCCAAAATGCCTTTCCAAAGAGTATCGTCGCGATTCATCTTATAAAAATATCATTCCTTCTGTATGAATAAAAATTTACTGTTTCATCATGCACTTTAACTGCTGCCACCTCTTTGGTTTTATAGTAAACATCTTAAGATTGAAACATCTCTAAACATCTCTAACTGCTACAAAATATTTTCTCTAATTTCATTTCGAATAAAAGAACCAAAACGATGAACCGCGATAAAATGCTTCAAAGAATCAAGGAAGAAAAAGAATGGGATATTATTATTATCGGTGGCGGAGCAACAGGGCTGGGTTCCGCTGTTGATGCGGCTACCAGAGGCTATAAAACTTTGTTAATTGAACAATTCGATTTTGGAAAAGGTACATCGAGCCGCTCCACAAAACTGGTACACGGTGGTGTAAGATATCTGGAACATGGCAACATTAAACTTGTAATGGAAGCATTGCGTGAACGTGGTTATCTATTAAAAAATGCACCACACATAACGGCTGCTTTGCCTTTTATTGTACCGGTATATAGTTCGCTGAATAAATTATATTATGGAACAGGATTAAAATTGTATGATGCATTAAGCGGCAAACTTAGTCTTGGTAAAACACGAATATTGAACAAAGAAAAAACGCTTCGATTTTTGCCGGGTATCTGCGACACAAATTTAAAAGGCGGCATTCTCTATTACGACGGACAATTTGATGATGCAAGGCTTGCAGTTGAACTTGCAATTACTGCTGCAAATTATGGTGCAGGCATATTAAATTACTGCGAAGTAATTGATCTCACAAAAACAAATAACAAAATTACAGGCGTTGTTTTTGAAGACATTATTGATGAAATTACTTACGAAGTAAAAAGCAAAGTGGTAATTAACTCGACAGGTGTTTTTGCTGATTCAATAATGCAATTGGATGAACCGGATGAGAACATACTCGTAACTCCCTCACAGGGAATTCATCTGGTAGTTGATAAGAAATTTTTTCCGGGAAATAATGCCATGATGATTCCCAAAACAGACGACAAACGTGTTTTGTTTGCAGTGCCCTGGCACGATAAAGTTGTGCTTGGTACAACCGATACACCTGTTGACGAAATAAGTTTTGATCCGCAACCGCTTGAGGAAGAAATTGAATTTGTGATACAACATGCAAACCGATACCTCGAACAAATCATAACAAGGAAAGATGTGCGCAGCATGTTCGCAGGTTTACGACCTCTTGTTAGAAAACGTGGCACAAAAAACACTTCACTGTTAAGCAGAGATCATACAATTGTTGTTTCAAAGGCAGGACTGATAACGATTACCGGCGGCAAGTGGACAACCTATCGCAAAATGGCTGAAGATGCAATTGATAACGCCGCGTTTGTTGCAAAACTTCCCCAAAAAGATTGTGTTACAAAAACGCTTGCTATAGGTTATAGCAAAGATGATATTGCAAACGAAGAAAATAATTATGTTCATGAATCATTACACTTTACACAAAAAGATATTGAGCGTTTTGTGCAAAAAGAAATGGCAATAACGGTTGAAGATGTTTTGGCAAGAAGAACAAGATTGTTATTTTTAGATGCTTATGCGGCGATTGATGCGGCAAAACCAGTTGCAAAAATTTTGGCATCGGTAATGAAGAAAGATGAATCATGGATAAACGAGCAAGTTGAATCTTTTACAGAACTTGCAAAACAGTATTGTATAGGTTAGTTATAAGTTACACGTTGCCGGTTGCTTGGATTACAACGAAACATAAATTCAAAATTTTCTTCACCCCTTTAGGGGATGGGGGCAAAACATAAAAATTCTTATGACTCCTTTCATCGGCGAAATTGTTGGCACTGCCATGCTCATTGTTCTTGGCGACGGCGTTGTTGCAAATGTTATATTAAGCAAAACAAAAGGATACAGTGGCGGATTAATTGCAATTACTTTCGGTTGGTCAATGGCTGTATTTGTTGGCGTGTATGTATCTGCTGCGGCAAGCGGTGCCCATTTGAATCCTGCAGTAACGATTGCGCTTGCTTATGCACAAAAGTTTGACTGGGCAAATGTTCCTTCATACATAGCAGCGCAATTTATTGGTGCAATGCTTGGCGCTTTTCTTGTATGGCTTGCATATAAACAACACTTCGACGAAACCGACGATGTAAATGCAAAGCTGGGTGTGTTCTGCACAGCGCCAGCAAAGCGAAGCCGGTTACACAATTTCGTTACAGAGTTCATCGGAACTTTTGTGTTCATGCTTGCAGTGTTTTCCATCACAAAATCTTCGGCAAGTCTTGGTTCGCTCGATGCATTGCCTGTTGCTCTCGTAGTCCTTGCAATTGGTTTAAGCCTCGGCGGTCCCACGGGTTATGCAATTAATCCCGCACGTGATCTGGGTCCTCGTATTATGCATTTTCTCTTACCCATTAAGCATAAAAGAGACAGCGATTGGAATTATAGCTGGATTCCTGTTGTAGCGCCCATTACGGGTGCTTTGTTCGCTGCATTTTTATACGGTGTGTTGATGTAATAATTAACCAAATTGCTTGTGCTGGTGATTTCTCTTATATTGATCGAACTATTTACAAGGAAAAGAAAAAATACCAATTCATACTGCATAAACAGTGAGCGGATTAAATGTACTCCTCAAAAAGTCACAATCTTTTAAGTCAACTTGTTCAAGGTTTTTCGGCGATAGAAAGGCTTTCAAACCGTTTGCTATGTTTTTGTCGCTGCCATTTTTGTTTTGTTACTTACTTCCGCAATAAATGCAACATATTCCTAAGCTAAGCGGTTTGTAATAAATTTTTTTAAATCCTGTTTTCTGCATCAGTTGGGTAAACTGTTCTCTTTCGGGGAAAGCCTGCACAGAATTATTTAAATATTGATAAGCATCTTTGTTGTTAGCAAACACACTTCCTGCTTTTGGCGCTATAACCCTCATATAAAAATTGTAGAAAAATTTAAAAGCTTTTTGTCTTGGCCTCGAAAATTCGAGCACGGTTAACTTTCCGCCGGGCTTTAAAACTCTAAGCATTTCGTGCAATCCTTTTTCAAGATTTTGAAAATTGCGCACACCAAACGCAACAGTCACAGCATCAAACAGATTTGCCGGATAATTTATTGTTTCGCTGTCGCCATACTGCAATTCAATAACGTTTTGTAATTGCAGCTTTGCAATTTTTTTTCTGCCCTCTTCAAGCATGCCTTCCGAAATATCAATGCCGGTAATTTTTTTAGGATGCAAAATATTGTAAGCCATAATGGCAACATCGGCGGTGCCTGTGGCCACATCGAGAATAATTTCAGGATGTACTTCTTTTAATTCAGCAATAACTTTTTTTCTCCATCGCACATCAATGCCTGCACTAAGAAAGCGGTTAAGAAAATCGTAGCGGCATGCAATGCTGTTAAACATTTCAGCCACCTGATGTTTTTTATCAAGGTTACTTTGTTTATAAGGCACCACATCATCATGCGCAAATTTTGCCATAGGGCGTGCAAGATACGATTTTGGAAAAGCATATAGAACCAACTCAAAACACAAAACACAAACCACAAAACTCTCTAAACCATCGGCATAATTGTTGGTTAATGTTTAGCCAATTACAAGGTTTATTTTTTTCTTTGCCGCCACGCAAATTTACTTTGTATTTTAGGCAATTAATTTTTACCGAATGCAAACAGGAGAAGATATAAAGCTGCTGAATCAAAAAATAGAATATGCTTCTACTTTTACAGACAGGCTTCGCAAGGAATTATCGAAAATAATTGTAGGGCAGGAGCACATGATAAACAGTTTACTCGTAGGCTTGCTTTGCAATGGTCATGTGTTGCTCGAAGGTGTGCCCGGACTTGCAAAAACACTTACGATAAAATCGCTGGCACAGGCTGTGGCAGCGAAGTTTAGCCGCATACAATTTACACCTGACTTGTTGCCTGCCGATGTTATCGGCACTATGATTTATAACCAGGCACGCAATGAATTTATCGTTCGCAAAGGTCCCATCTTTGCCAATTTTATTCTTGCAGATGAAATAAACCGCGCACCTGCAAAAGTACAAAGCGCATTGCTCGAAGCCATGCAGGAAAAACAAGTGACCATTGGCGAATCAACTTATTATCTTGATGAACCTTTTCTTGTTTTGGCAACACAAAATCCGTTGGAGCAAGAGGGCACCTATCCGCTTCCTGAAGCGCAGGTTGACAGGTTTATGCTCAAGGTCATTATAACTTATCCAAACAAAAAAGAGGAGCAAGTGATTCTTCGTCATTTGGTACAGGACATGGAGTTGCCGCAAATAAACGAAGTAGCGAGCATCAGCGAAATAATGAAGGCACGCCATCTTGTAAAGGAAGTGTATATGGATGAAAAGATTGAGCAGTACATCATTGACCTCGTTTTTGCAACGCGCAATCCCGAGCAATACAATCTGGGCAAACTAAAAGGTTTAATAAATTATGGTGCATCGCCGCGAGGCAGCATTAATCTTGCACATGCTTCAAAGGCTCATGCGTTTATGCAAAAACGTGGTTTTGTAATTCCTGATGATGTAAAAGCAGTTTGCAAAGATGTGTTGCGTCATCGCATTGGTTTAACTTATGAAGCTGAAGCGGAAAATGTTACAACAGAAAAAATCATTGATGATATTTTGAGAACCGTGTTGGTGCCGTAGCGAGTGGTGAGTAGTAGTGAGTGTTGAGAATTGTTAATCGCGAATCGAAAAAGCAATCGTAAGCTATTTAAGAAGATGTAGATTTATGTACTTAACTGACTTGCTACTATCGGCTTCTGTTGTGTCACTCACTTGTACGTTCTGAACTATCTTGAGCAATTAGAGCTTCGATAGTTGAACAGAGAGATACAAATGATATGTTACCGCAAAGGATAAATAGATAAATAAAGTCTACCTCTCCTCAATAAAATTCATTTCCTTTTTCCTTCTCCTTCAGGAGAAGGTGCCGAAGGGCGGATGAGGTAGAGAGGAGACCGAGAGATGAGGTCTCATTAACCCATTTTTTAATCATGGCTTTCTTCAAACGAAATAAAAAAGATAGCGAACATAATAACCCCTCTTTAGGGGATGGCAGCGTTGTTGATTTACTGAAAAAAGTTCGTGAACTCGAAATAAAAAGTAAACGTCTCACCAATCATTTGTTCACAGGCGAATATCACACGGCTTTTAAAGGAAGGGGAATGTCGTTTAAAGAAGTAAGGGAATATCAGCCCGGCGACGATGTGCGCTTTATCGAATGGAATGCCTCTGCAAGAATGGGGCATACATACAGCAAACTTTTCGAAGAAGAAAGAGAATTGAGTGTGCATCTTCTTGTTGATGTTAGCGCAAGCAGTTTATTTGGAACATACCGTCAAACAAAAAGAGACCTCATCACAGAGATATGCGCAGTTATTGCTTTTTCAGCTATTAGTAATAATGACAAGGCAGGAATTATTTTGTTCAGCGATAAAGTGGAAAAATATATTCCTGCAAAAAAAGGAAAAGACCATGTATTATTTATTGTGCGTGAGCTATTGAATCATCAACCGCACTCTGCCCAAACAGATACGGTAAAAGCGCTGCGTTTCCTCAATAACACAACCAAACACAAAAGCATTGTTTTCATATTGAGCGATTTTGCAGATGCCGGCTATCATGATGCTTTGCGCGTTGCAGCAAAACGTCACGATGTAATTGGTGTGCAAGTTTACGATAAGCGTGATGAACAATTACCTCGCGTTGGTTTAGTACAAGTTCGTGATGCCGAAACAGGAAAAATGGTTTGGTTAAACACGAATGATCCTTATACACGGCATCGTTACAATCATCAGTTTGTAAAGATTCTTGATGATGCAAAACACATTTTTAAAAACGCAGGAGCAGATTTAATGCAACTTGCAACAGGTGAAGATTATGTAAAAAAGTTGCAGGAATTTTTTATGAGAAGAGCGTGAAGACAGTTGTGGTTTATAGTTACGAAAATTTAAAATTCATTCACATTCACCCTAAACAGAGATAACGAATTTATGTATGGCTCATTATTCATCATTTGGCGATTCACGATTCATGATTGATAATTTACAATTCACTACTCACTGCTACTCATTATTCATCACTCATAACTCACGATTTCACTATCTAAAGCTTTTTATCTTAATAACAATCTTTTTATTTTTTGTTTTCACTGCTCACACTCAAACCATTTCTGCTTCAATTGACCGCAACAAAATTTTGATAGGAGAACAAGTGACACTTCAGCTAAAAGCAGAAGATATTAATTCACGTATGTCGTTTTTACAAAGCTGGTTTAACATACCAGATACCGGTTCTCATTTACAGGTTGTAAAACGCAATGCGATTGACACAGCCGATGTAGGGGGACTCAACACTTACGTTCAAAATATCATCATCACTTCATTTGATTCAGGAAGATGGAGATTAGGACCATTGCAACTTATAGTGCAAGACAGAACAACCGGAAAACAAACAACATTAAAAACAGATTCAGTAGTTCTTGAAGTGCTGCCTGTAGATGTTTCAGGAATGGAAAATTATCACGATGTGAAAGATATTATCGCCGTTGAAGCAAAACCTGATTATACTTTATACATTGGCATTGTTTTATCGGCAATTGTTTTTGCATTGCTGATCTGGTTATTTATTAAGAGCAGTAAAAAGAAAAAAGAAGCGCAGCCAAAGCTCGTCTATAAAGGCACACCGCTACAACACGCTTTGCAACAAATAAAAGAACTGCAGAGCGAAAATCTTGTTGCTAAACATCAGGTTAAATTATTTTATACAAGGCTTGCAGACATTTGCAGAAACTATTTTAGCGACCAGTTACAGGTTCGGTCATCGCAGGCAACCAGCGATGAATTAATGATTCTGATTGGGGTGTATTTGCAAAACGAAAAAATGAGAACGCCTTTTTTTCAATTTCTTCGTCTTGCTGATGCAGTGAAATTTGCAAAATATAAACCATCATCAGAACAAAATAATGAAGCTGTTCAAACAGCAATTAAAACACTACAACATATAGACGAATTAACACAACGAAGGGAGCAGCATGCTTAGCCAATGGTTACAACATATTGAATTTACTTATCCGTGGGTATTGGGTTTTCTTTTTCTTGTGCCAGTGCTCATTTTTGAATATGCAAGAAGAAACAAGCGTGCACAAGCATCCATGCTCATCACAACCACACATTTTATTGAAGACACCAAAAGCATAAAAACTTCTCTCCTCCACTTTCCTTTTGTGTTGAGGTGTTTTGCTTTTGTTTGTTTAATTGTTGCAGCAGCAATGCCTCGCTTGAAATATACTGAAGAGCAAACGACGGGTGAAGGAATAGACCTTGTTCTTTGCTTCGACATAAGCGGAAGCATGACGGAGCAAGACTTTCAGCCCAACCGGCTTGAAGCGGCAAAAGCAGTTGCAGAACAATTTGTACAACGAAGACCCGGCGATAGAATCGGTATTGTAATATTCAGCAGTTTGAGTTTTACGTTATGTCCTATTACAACAGATCATCATGCTGTGCTTGTGCAAATACAAAATATTCAGAGTGGTTATTTGCAGGAAGAAGGAACAGCAATTGGTTCAGGACTGGCAACAAGTGTTGATAGGCTGCGCACCAGCAAATCAAAAAGCAAGGTGGTGATATTGCTTACCGACGGTGTTGATGTTGGCGGCTCTGTTCCGCCAGATCTTGCAAGGCAAATGGCGCAGAAGTATAGTGTGAAAGTTTATACAATCGGTATTGGAAGTGAAAGAGAAATCAACGAAGTTGTTGAATCACCGCTTGGGCAAATAACACAAAAAAGAAAACTTGAATTCAACGAAGGCTTGCTTAAAGATCTGGCTTATAACACAGGCGGTCAATACTTTCATGCAACAGATAATGATGCATTGCAAAAAATTTATGCAAGTATTAATCAGTTGGAAAAAACAAAAATTAAACTCACTACTTATAACCGTTATACAAACGAATTTCTGCCTTGGCTACTCGCAGGCATTGGTTTGTTGTTGATTGAAACATTGCTGCGTTATACTGCATTTAGAAAATTTCCGTAAAGTCTTCGACAATTACTTTTGCTTCCACATAATGTGCAATGCAAACAAAAACTTGAAAGGCAGACTATAAAAAGAGAGGCTGCCTTCTTGAATAAATTTTTTATTAAGATATCATTTCGAATAAAGGATAAGTAATTACTCTTATGTTTATCATGATTAGCACGACTGCGACGCAACCTTAGTTGTTTACGCATTGTATTAAGTAAACCAAAAATTTCAGTACAACTTCCCCATATCAGTTTTGCGTCAGTGGTGAAAGTAATATAACTCTCATAACAAGTAGCGTCTGTTAATCCAACATGTGTATTGTCCATATCTGCTTTCCATTCTTTAGCTAAACACAATTGCCATTTATCAATGTCTAAATATTTACCAAGATAACTTCTCCATCTGCCGGGCAAATCATCATCTTTGATTCTTTCATGTGGTTTAAGTTGTATCCCGCAAAACATCTGCAATGCCCAATCTGTATTAAGTCGCTCTACAAGCATTGCGTCGCTAAGTTGCAAATAATGTTTAGCAATCATCAAAGCAATGCCACCTTCTACAGTTAACCAACTCTTGCATCCTCTTCCACTTAATTTGCCTTTAGGCGGTGGAACATGTTCAGCCAATTCTCTAAAAGGAATAGATTGATAAAGCTTACCTAAATCGGTTTGTAAATCTTTGATGTAATAATGCTGGTGTTAGTTCAAATAAAAGAAGATTGGAATACATTTGCAGTAAGTTTTTTTCCTGCCTCACTTTGCGCATTTTTTATGCCATCGTGAGGCTTTTTTACTGCTATCCACATTCCCAAACCCTTTGTGGATAAGTGTTCTGACTTTACAGGGAGACCCTTTTTAAACCGATTTAAAATTTCGTCAATGCTTCTCCAAATTGTTCCAAATACCAATAAGGCGTAAGTTTCCTTTCTTTCAAAAAATACGGCAAATAAAACCTTCGGACATTTTAGGTATTACCAAGTCTGGTAAATTTCTCTTGAACCGGTGAGGTACATCTCGGTATATCCTTTCATTTTTTCAGTCATCTTTTTCATTTCTTCACTGTCTTGTTTGTATTTCTCCCAACTTTCTTCATAGGCGGTTAAGCTTTCGTACTTTGTTACAACTACTACTTTATTGTACTGACCGGTCATATCGGTCATGATATTAACCAGTTCATCACCTGTCATTACTTCTTTAAACAGCTTTGCCAGCTTTGAAGCGTTACCTGGCTTGGCAATAAAAATGTCATGAACAATAATCATAATTGAAGTTTTTGTTTTGAAGAAATTTAGAAAAGGAAGCAAAGAATAAAACTATTAGAATAACAAGTGAAGAAAGTATTGGTTCACTCAACAAGAAAATTAATCAAAACATGATACTCTTATTTTTTTTCCTTTCTCAATAAAAACATTTCCTTTTTCTCTCAAGGTTGCCTGCTGTGCTTGCTCATTGTTTAGCAGCTTATCCATATATGTTTTAACGGTTATAGAAGCAGCCGTTACCGGCTTACCGGTTAGTATAGCTTCAGTTGCATAGGAATGTAATAAGCTTTCGAATTGTTTAGTAAATAATTCGTGTGTTGCAAACATATCGCATCCTAAAACCTTATTCCCGGTTACAACAACCACACCTATTATATTTTGATCGCTTGAAAATTTATTTTTGAAAAACTGTAAATATTTTTCAAGCCTTCTATTAAAATCGGCAGAATTACCCAGTGCCGTATAAGCGTTTGTGGAAGTAGTTGTTTTGTTGGCTTTGTTTATATCCTCCACTTTTTCCCAAACTTTGGATTGATCTTTTTCTTTTTCTACTACTTTGCGTAAGCTCATTGCACCTTTATCGTAATAGTTCTTAAACTCAGCAGGAGCTTCTTCCCCATCACGAGAAGTGGTTCTGCTGTTTGCTTCTGCACTCCATCGTCCGCTTTCTACGCAGAACACAGTTAAGTTTTGTTTGCCACTTTTTGGTTTCAACAGTAAATCGTTTTGGACTATTCTGTCTTGCTTTCCGCCTTTCACTACTTCGCCGGTAATGATAATAATGGTATCAGATGAGATGTTTTCTATCGTAAGATTGTTAACGCTGCCGCTGTTGTTCTTCTCTGTAATTTTTACCTTACTTTTTGTAATTGCATCTTTTAGCGTTACATAATTGCCTATTGTTTTAAACTCTGTTTTAAAATTTTCATTTGCATAAACAGGATAGAGTCGCAGATTCTCATAAGTATAATTTTTCACAGCCGTGTCCGCATAATTTACACGCAGATTTTTGTAGGTGTATTGAGACAGGGAAAGTAATGGCAGTGTCAATAAAATGACGGGGAGAATTTGTTTCATATATAGTAGGTTTTCCCGGATAGATTCTCGGACTATCACATTTTCACAAACGCAAGAATGAAAGTTTTGTTAAACAGAGAGGCCAATTGTGTAACACCAATTCATAATCGAAAAAATTCATTTCATACACGTATTACTTTTCATAGCCTTATTGCCGATACTAAGTTTGCTCTCTCAATAATTAAAATTAAACACCATGAAAAAAAATATCATTTTAGCTACGTTGTTGATCGTAGCATTAAGCGGAGTTACAAGTTGTAAAAAAGACAGTGTGAAGCCGGGCTCTCACTTCGATTTGCCTTCTACACCGGCACCAACCGGTTTAACAGGAAACTGGGCAAGCGGCTTTGAAACAATGACACAATTGTTTGATGTTTATACCGGCGATTTAATGGGTCCTGCATGGCAAAGCGGCAAAGTTTTTACAATCACAGCAGATGGTAAAAACGCAGAATTTTATTATACTGTTGAAACGGAATATACACAGGCAGCAACTAAAGTGGTTGGCACAATTGCATTTGATGAAGGCTCAACACCAACAGAAGGTTCGTTTGTATTTTATGCGGGTTGGGCACATTACAATGGATGGGGAACCACTACAGTAAACAGAGATGCCACTACAGACGAATTGTCCGATAATCTTACCCGCAGATATTATTATAAAATGGAAGGGCAGTGGCTTAGAATAGAACCCAATGGACCGGTTAACGAGTATTCAAGCAGCTTTGAGCAAATAAATTAATTCTATTGCTTTTGTAGGTTCCACAAAGTTACCGGCGATCGTAAATGATTGCCGGTTTTTTTTTATGGAGTGAGCTTTGTAACGTTATTAGGCTTTGGTTGTGTCACTCACTTGTATGTTCAGTTCATTAATGAACTAAATAAAAAAGATGTTTATAAATAACAAAATGCAAGCAGCACTATACAACAGCAATGGTATAAGAAGCGGAAAGATTGCCCTTCATAATCTTCGGGCTTCATGCTTTGAACAGAAGAGTATTTTATTTCAACATTTAGCTTTGAGTTGAACGAAAGTGTAATTCTTCATGTTAGCTACTCAATTACATAAGTAATGCCGTTAACCAAGGATCGGCGAAAACCCGATTTTAACGAACCCGAACGCTGCAGGTCAAATGATGTGTACCACTCGTAATTAAGGGAGCCGATACTTTTTAATTTTCCTTTTAAAGCCTTATCATCAAAATTGGAATAATAAGTGATAGCAGTATTTCCTACTAATTTCAATTTACTTTTAAACGCCTCATTGTCTGATGAAGAGAAATAATTAATGGCAGTGCCGCCAATGCTTTTTATTTTTCCTACAATTAAAGCATCATTGAATTTTCTGTAATAGTCAAACAAGAGACTACCTGCAGATTTAATTTTACCGACATTTTCAGGATAATCGGTTGAGGGGTAATAAGTAAAATAACATGAGCCGATACTTTTTATTTTGCCTCTAAAAGCTGAATCTGATTCCTTTGAATAATATTCCACCCTTCCTAAATATGGTCGCAATTTTCGTGCATAATAATTTTTGTTGTTAAGAGCGGATTCTTCTGTGCCAAATTCCAGTATTTTACCATCGTTGGAAATCCTTATCAAAACGTTTTCATTCGTTGATAATGAAAACCATGAAAATGTAGAACCACCGGAAAAAGTTACCTGGCTTAATTGCTGGGAGTAACTGTTAAAAAACAAAAGGGACAGTACTACGGCTAAATAATTTTTTGTCATGCGGTGGGGTTGCGGTTAAGGTTATTGTTGGTTGTTTAAAAAAGTTTTGGTTCACTAATTTAGGCATAAAATATTGAAGCCCGGAAGATAAATTTTTAGAATTGTAAATAGGCGGAGTAAAATAGACTGACTTACATTTTGGTGTTTAATTCTCCTACTTTGAAATGCCCGGTACAACAGTTTTTTATACATTCATAAAATGTATCAAAGTATAACGATAAGAGACAAAAGTATTTCCGTTCAGTTTCGGAAAAATAGTGTAGCTATTATAAGTGATGGGCAGTTATCGTCACTCGTAACAGAAATGCCGGAATCTGCAACTGATGAACTTGTATCCTTAATAAAAAAAGAATTCAATGCTCAATTCAATAAAGATTTCGGCGTTGGAAATGCTTCTATGGCAGTTGAGATATGGGGACATGTTTTCGCAGAAAAATTTGCTAATGCAGTGAAAACAATATCACCTGCTAATTTTATAGACGAGCTTGCAGAAAAAATTTGTTTGCATTGCGAAGTGATAAATATCGGCGAGGCACATCATGACAACAACCGTTTTGTTTGGGACTGGCTTGCTCCATTTAAACCGGTAATTGCTGCAATGCTGCTAAGAGATAAATAAATAATAAAGGAAGAAGCCCTACAACATGCAGGGCTTATATCCTTATTATCAACATGATTACAGACTATTGCACCGGAGGTATCCAATTCATCTTCGTACTTCTTCAACTCATACATAAGCGTATTGCAGCACTCTGTTAATCCCTTCATTTTTGCTCCGCGAAACAAAATGATCATTATCTGTTACGCCAAACTTTAACCTATGCATCGTCTCAGCAAGTTATAGACTGCTGTTATTTTATAGCGTCCCGTTGGAATATCACTTCGTGTGAGATAAGTTTAACAACATTTCTATTAAAGTCAATAATGTTTGAATTCTAAATTCCAGTCATAACGTCACGAGCAAAAAATTTATATTACCGGCAATGTTATTATGAATGTTGCTCCAACGCCTTCTCGTCCTTTTGCAGTAATTGTGCCGCCATGTCTTTCAACTATTTTCTTGCATAAGGCGAGACCAAGACCGGTGCCTTCATAGTTATCTTTTGAATTGAGTCTGGAAAATGTTTGAAAAATTTTTATCGCCTCGGATTGATCAAATCCAATACCATTGTCTTCTATTTTAATGCTTATATATTCTCTGTTTTCTAATTCATTTTTTTGTGCTGTATAAGAAATGAAGATTTGTGGTTTTTCATCCTTTTTAGTAAACTTAAGTGAATTATTGATGAGGTTGTAAAATAATTGATAAATAAGAACAGGCGATCCTGTAATTGCCGGCAGTGTGTCAAAAGAAATAAGTGCTTTTTTTTCTTTAATCAATAACTCAAGGTCAGAGACTATTTGATTAAATACTTCTGTAAGATCTATTTTTTCATGTGTTTGTTGAGTTGCATTGATAGAGGAATAGAGTAACACCCCGTCAATCATTTCAGCGATGCGTTTTGCAGCTTTTTCTATTTTTTCTAAATACATAACTCCCTCATTACCCAGCACACTTCTGAATTTCTTATTAACGATATTTCCGAAAATTTGAACCTTTCGCACAGGTTCTTTCAAATCATGAGAAACCACATGCGCAAATTGTTGCAGATCTTCATTAGAGCGTTCCAACTCGTTTGTTCGTAGTGCGACCAATTTTTCAAGATTTTCTTCGGCGGCTTTTTGTTCATCAATATCGGTGTTGGTACCAATCCATCGCTCAATTTTTCCTTCGGTGTTTTTTACAGGATAGGCTCGGGTAAGAAACCATCTATACTCACCATCATACCTGCGCAAAGGAAAGGTGAGTTCAAAGGGCTCGCCTTTTATCCATGCATTTGTTACAAATGAAGCTACTCTGTCAACATAATTGGGATGGTGTATTCTTAGCCAGCCCCAGCCTTGCGTTTCTTTAAGGGTGGCTCTTGTATATTCATACCATCGCTGATTGTACCAGAAAATCCATCCTTCACTGTTTGCCATCCACGCATGGTTTTGAATGCTGTTTGCAAGTGTACGAAATTGTTCTTCGCTTTGCTTAAGTGCATCCTGCGTTTTCTTGCGGTCAGAAATATCCTGCACTACAGAAATAAAATAATGGGGTGCTCCGTCCTTTTTACGCGCTAATGCAACGGTGAGATTGATCCATACCATAGATGCGTCTTTGCGGATGTATCTCTTTTCTATAGAGTATGTATCAATCTTACCATCAAGCAGCGTGTACATTAGCTGCAGATCGGCGTTAAGATCATCGGGATGAGTAATGTCCTGAAAAGTTATATTCAATAATTCTTCTCTTGAATATCCAACGATTTCGCAAAGACGGTCATTTACCATCAGCCACCTTCCGTTTAGGTCCACATGCGCAATGCCAACGGCAGCATTCTCAAAAGTGATGCGGAAACGTTCTTCACTTTGCAGAATTTTTTCTTCTGCTAATTTTTCGTTTGTGATATCGTGAATTATTCCTGTAAACCGAATTGGGTTGCCTTGTTCATCAAAAGTGACTTTGCCCTTTGATCGCAGCCATCTTAGTTTTTTGTTGTTGATGCCAACTACGCGATACACATTTTCATAGACTCCGCCGTTATCACCGGCAAATGCTTGTTGAACGGTAGCATTGGTTCTTTCTCTGTCTTTGGGATGAACTGCAGAGAGAAAAACATCTGGACTTGGTACAACATCTTCATCTAAACCAAAAAATTCCTTTGCTTTTCCCGACCATATTAAATTGCCTGTTTTAAGATAAAGATCAAAATATCCTAAATCGCCGCCTTCAAATGCAATCCTTAGCTGCTCTTCGTTTTCCTGAATTTTCAGTCGTGCTTTTACAGATTCAGTAACATCAACTCCTATTACCACTATTCCTTCAATCTGTCCATTATCTGTTTTAAGTGGTTCGATGGAGAGATTAATGTAGAGCGTTTCGGGTATGCTATTTCTTAGAAATGTCACCGGCATTTCCTCTGCAACAAAGGCTTTGGCTTGCGTATAAACGTTTTGAAATATCTCATCAAAACCCTGCTGTATAAGTTCGGGGAAGGCTTTAAAAATTGGAATGTTCATCATGCCTTCGTGCCGTTTTCCCAACAGTTCAATTGCCTTATCATTTATTACTTCAATAATAAAAGAAGAGCCTCTAAACAGTATCATTGCGACGGGAGCATGTTTTACCAGCCGGTAAATTAGGTTCATGTCCTCTTTTCCAAAATATGAATTCAGGGTGTTTCCCATAAGATTTATTTAGCAAGCGTATAAATTGTGAATTTACGATTTTACAATTTTGAGCGTAGAGGATTTTGTTTTGATAGCAACCTGGTTTTTTCTTATCATTTAAGAACTATGAGTACATTGCGATCTCTTATATAATTCCGGGTTATAATTAAGGTTTTCTAAATTAATCTCTCGGCGACGCAAGGCAGTAGCCGAAATTAGTTGAACATTAATCAATCAAAAACTATAATTATGGCACAATTGATTCCTTATTTGAATTTTTATGGCAGGTGCACTGAAGCCATGGATTTTTACAAAGAAATTTTTGGTGGCGAACTTTCTCTTCAACGGGCAGGCGATTCTCCCGCTAAAGATCAAATGCCACAACATCTGCATAATCAGGTAATGCACTCGCACTTAAAGGGCGGTACAATTGAAATCATGGCATCAGATATGGCGCCTACACAACCTGCTGAAGGCAATACCGTTTATCTCGCCCTGATCTGCTCGGGTGAAGAAGAAGTAAGGAAACTTTTTGATAAACTTTCAGAAGGGGGTAAAGTTGAGCAGCCTTTAACCCAAGCATTTTTTGGATGGTTTGGCTCATTGGAAGATCAATTTGGTAAGCACTGGATGTTTCAGGCAAGTTGAATTAAGATAAAAATTTCTTCTTTAAAGAGCCGGTCGTGTTTGTATCAAACTGCGAAATTGCTGTCTCAAATGAAAGAAACAGTATTATATCAGTCTGTAATGTAATGATTGAATTTGAATATAGCGAGATGTCAAACGTCAGAAAGCTTCAAGAATAGCGGCTACATGTAATCAAAACCGGAAAAGCTTTCCGCGAAATCAATTACTTACTGCAAGATTTATAGCAATTGCATGTGTATTGCCGCGTTGCAGTATGCAGGAATTGAAAAAGTTAAGGTGTGAATTTTTTTCAACATTTACGCAGATAACATTCCCGTTTTTACTCAATTGAATACTTGGTTTTTGCAAGGCAGCTATTCTAATATTTATGAGTATTTCAATATAGTTAATTACAAAAATTTCGTGGGGCAAAACTTTCCCCTTATTGAACATATATACCTGGCATGATTTTTTTAACATTTTCCTTCACGACTGTTATGAGCCTCTATGAAAACGAAAAATTTCCGTCACTAAGACGAACTACAACAGTCCAAATTACCTCCATCTAAAAATTCCACACCGAGCGAACTTCTTGTAATGTTTGCAATAAAAGCGCATTATGAACATACGTTCTGCTCGTTGCTGTTACAATTGCTATTCCTTATTATTCACCATCAAAATGTGTCTTATGAAAGAAACACTTTTTACAAAACAAAGCAGCTTAGTAGAAGCTTTGCTCCTTCGCTGCAAACCATTGTTTGCACTGATTATTCTCGTAACGGGCGTATGCTTAACATCCCAAAGCTGTAAAAAACCCGATTTTGTTCCTCAAAAAACGTCTTCAGGAAACAGTGCCAATGCAATTATAAACGGAACTTACGATCTGCAGCTTGTTGCAGATAATTTTGTGTCTCCCTTGGGGGTGGTAGATGCAAACGATGGATCAAAAAGATTATTTGTGATAGATCAGATAGGAAAAGTTTGGATAATATTTCCCGACGGCACAAAGTCAGAAAGTCCTTTTCTTAATATAAGTGACAGGATAACTCCTCTTGTGCCTGACTATGACGAGAGGGGTTTACTGGGACTTGCATTTCATCCAAATTACAAGAGCAATGGCAAATTCTATGTCTTTTACACAGCGCGTCCAAGTAATATGGATTTTGATAACCGTTCGCGCATTTCTGAATTTAAAGTTTCATCAGATGCCAACAAGGCTGATATGTCGTCAGAAAGAGTTGTATTACAATTCAATCACCCTCAATCAAATCATAACGGTGGTACAATAGCCTTCGGTCCTAATGATGGCTTCTTGTATATTTCTATGGGAGATGGCGGAGGTGCAGACGATGTAGGATTTGGGCATGTTGAAGATTGGTATTCAAAAAATGCAGGTGGCAACGGGCAAGATGTTCAGCAAAATCTTCTTGGAGATATATTGAGAATAGATGTAAACAGAACAAGTGAAAATAAGGCCTATGGAATTCCTAATAGTAATCCCTTTGTGGGTAAACCTGGCAAAGATGAGATATATGCGTACGGTTTCAGAAATCCCTACCGTTTTTCTTTTGATATGGGTGGAGCGCACAAACTGATTGCAGGAGATGCCGGTCAATCATTGTATGAGGAAATAGATGTTGTTGAGAAAGGCGGAAATTATGGATGGAATGTAAAAGAAGGACGGCATTGTTTTAATACAAATGATGACTTAAAAGAGCGCACTGCTTGCCCAGTGGAAGACTCGGCTGGAAATCTGCTTCTTGATCCTGTTATTGAAGTTAAAAACACTGCAAACCCGGAAGGGGACGGATTAGCTATTACTGTCGTGGGCGGCAATGTTTATCGAGGAAGTTCTTTGCCTCTCCTTTCAGGGAGATATATCTTTGGATTTTTAAGCACCGGCTTCGAAGCACCGCAGGGTCAAATAGTTGTAGCACGACCGTCAGTAACAGGCATGTGGCCCTTTGAAATACTCAAGCTAAAGAGTTTTCCTGATAATATAGGACAATGGCTAAAAGGATTTGGACAGGATGCGAGTGGTGAAATATATGTAACAGCTACAACGCAATTAGGTCCACAGGGAAATACCGGTAAAATATGGAAACTTGTTTCTGCTGAATAGAGCAAAATGTCTTTCAATGATTTGATGAAGTTTAGTCCGTTAAAAAGCCCCGCATCTTGAGCAGGGCTTTTTATTTTGCAACTTTTTCAACAAGAGCAATAACGGAATATTAATTAAGCTTTCAGCCCAAGAAATAAATTGGTCATTGTTACTTATCAAGTGCCAAAACGATTTTTTAATAATTATTCGATCAATATTTTTTTCGTAGTAATATCTTCATTGATTTTTAACTGCAAGAAATAAACGCCTGCTACAAGTGATCCACGACCAAATTTTATTGTGTGAGCACCTGCTGTAAAATTTCCGTTTGCAATAACTTGTAATGGTCTTCCGTTCGGATCCGTAATTGTTATCACAACCGAAGATGCTTTAATTAATGAAAATGAAATTTCGGCGGATTGTAAAACAGGATTGGGATAAACTTTTGCGGAAAAGTTTTTATTTACAAACACTACTTCTTTTGCCACTTCGGTCTGTAAAGCATTAGTAGTAAATAGTTGTATTGCCGACCATTCAGATACAATAAAAGGATTACTGCCGCAGAAAGTTCGCACTCTCCATTGATATTTAGTGTTTGGTGATAATCCCATTATTCGTTTATAATTGTTTGCCGTGTACACCCTTGTCCACTTAAGTGTGTTTGCCTCTCTGTAGCTCATTTCGTATTTAATAGCTCCGCTTACGGCACTCCATTGTAGTATTGCTTGGTTAGAGGTAACAGTAACTGTTCTTAAGTTTATTGGTGTGTTACATGTGGTTTGGGGTGTGGTTTTTACAATCCAATAATCATTCAAGCCTTTGGTGTTTTCTGTTTTATCGCCACCAATAGCTGAAGATGAATATCCACCTAAAATATAACCGCCATCAGTTGTTTGTTGCGTTGCAGCGCAAAAATCGAAATCACTTCCGCCAAAGTCTGCATCCCATTGCATTATACCTGCCATGTTTGTCTTCACCATCCAATAATCAACTCCACCATGTGTATTTTGTGTTTTGTTTCCACTCGATGGAGAACTTGAATAACCACCCAAAATATAGCCGGCATCTGTTGTTTGCTGTATTGAGGTAAGGTAATCATTACTGTTTCCTCCAAAGTCTGCATCCCATTGTTTTATACCCGCAGCATCCGTTTTTATAATCCAATAGTCATTATCACCCTGTGTAGGCTGAGTTTTATCTCCGCTTATACCAGACCATGACCAACCGCCTAAAATATATCCGCCATCTGTTGTTTGCTGCAATTGGGCGAGCCAGTCATCATCAGCTCCACCAAAAGTTACGTCCCATTGCTTTATTCCAACTGAATTAGTTTTTACAACCCAAAAATCATAACGACCGCGGCTTGATTGGGTTTTATCGCCATTGATATCGGAAAGAGAATATCCACCCAAAATATATCCTCCATCTATTGTTTGCCGCACTGAAAATAATTCTTCAAACAGGTTGCCGCCAAAACGGGCATCCCATTGCTTTACACCATTGACATCTGTTTTTATAATCCAAAAATCTTTTCCACCCCTGCTGTTTTGTGTTTTATCACCACCTATATTGGATATTGAAGAGCCGCCAAGTATATAACCACCATCAGCGGTTTGTTGAATAGAATGTAATTCCTCTTGTTGAGTACCACCAAAACGGGCATCCCATTGTTTTATTCCGTTGCCGTTTATTTTTACTATCCAGTAATCGCTGCTGCCACGGCTGGCTTCAGTTTTATCGCCACCGGCACCTGAAAAAGAGGTACCTCCTAAAATATATCCGCCGTCGCTTGTTTGTTGAAGGCAAGTTAGCTGATCTACGCTGCTTCCACCAAAACGAGCATCCCACTGCTTTACGCCATCGGCGTTTGTTTTCACAATCCAATAGTCGGAACTTCCGCGGCTTGCCTGCGTTTTATCACCACTGATACCTGATTCGGAATATCCGCCCAATATAAACCCGCCGTCAGTTGTTTGTTGAAGGGCGGTGAATTGTTCGTTTTGATTTCCACCAAAATCCACATCCCATTGTTTTGTAGGTCTTTGAGAAAATGCGTGGATAAAACCAAAAATAAAAATGGCAACAACTGCAATCGTAGATTTAGTTTTCATATTTTTCAAATAAAAGGTGAGATGATCTTAATCAATTGTTATACAAAAACAAGAAAATCAAATCTGTTATAATTACCGATGCAACACAAACGAATCTCTTTCAATGAGTAAAAAAAATCTTTGGATAAGGAATTTTGAATGTTAAGTATGACGAGTGAAAAAGTTTGGGAAACGATAGGAAAGAACCGCTTTTTCTTTTCATCCCATTTTCCCAAAGCCTGCATTTGGGAGTTGAAAAGCTGCTGTTCGTAGTAAAAATGCAACGAAAATAAAATGATAAGCTATTTTTATTGTCGAAAATTTCTCAAAATCAAAACCAACAATATGACACCAAAAACTAACAACATCATTTACTGGGTATCCACTATTATTTTCGCAGCATTGATGATATTCTCTGCTGTCGGGGGTATTCAGCCTTCACAAGGAGCAATTCAATTGATGCACGACGGACTTGGTTATCCTGTATATTTTATACAGTTTATCAGCGTAGCAAAATTGCTAGGCTCAATTGTTATTTTAATGCCTGGTGTAAACCGCAGTGTAAAAGAATGGGCTTATGCCGGTCTCTTTTTTGATCTTACCGGCGCTGTTTATTCAGGCATTGCATCTTCAGGTACATTCGACCCTCTAATTCTTACCATGCTTATGTGGATACTGCCTGGTGTTGTGTCCTACTATTGCTGGCATAAGAAAATAAAGGGATTAAAGGTATCACCCGTTATCAGCTAAGGGTTATGGGGTGCTCACTTATGTTGAAACGGTTGTTGCTATTGAAGTTTAAATGAATCGGTAAAAATATTTATTACCCATCTAAATTTTGCTCATCAAGTTCCGAACGTAAAAGTAAGGGACACAACCAGCGATGCCATGAAGAACTTCAGTTCATCTCCCAAAAATTCTCTACACATTTGCTTCTAAATATCCTTTTCTCCCATCAATTCAGTAAAAAATATCAATACAGAACAAAAAACGGCAATTGCAAGTGTAGAAACAAGGGTGTGCTGTATGGTATTTTTGAAATGGAATAACAAACAAGCTATATGGAACAAATAAGCCTTATCGCGACCGACAACTTTCGAAAAGATATTCCGGTAAACTTTTCACAAACAAAAGCGGTTGAAAAAGGCATTCCTCAAAAAAATTTTTTTGAAAAGAAATGTGTGCATAGAACTGCATCGGGCTTCTGTAAACGCAGCAACAAACAATGTATATTGCTTAACTTGTAAAATAAATATTGCTATATGGAACAACAAACTATGGCAGCTACAATGGCTCCCACAATGGCACCCACCAATGCACACAAAGACATTCCCGGAAATCCATCTACTGCAAAAAGCAGCGCTGTAAAATTGAATGACCGCAGCAACGGTAAACAGTTGCGTGTGTTGAGTGAAGAAGATTGGAACTTTTGGATTCATAATGGTTATGTGGTTATAAAAAATGCAGTTCCAAAAGAAAATGTTGAAAGGCTTGCCAATTTTTTATGGGAGTTTGAAGAGAAAGACCCCGATAATCCCGAAACATGGTATGCTCCTCCACGTGCCGAGATGAAAATGAAAGAACTTACTAACACGGGCATGGTTGAAGTGTATAATCATCAATATCTGTGGGACAATCGGCAGTATCCGCGTGTATATGATGCATTCGTTGATATTTGGGGCACCGAAAAATTATGGGTAACGATTGACCGCGCCAATTTGAATTTTCCGATTCGTCCGGGTTTTGAATACAAAGGATTTATTCACTGGGATTATGATCCCGAAACTAAACCGGTGAATGTTCAGGGTGTGCTTGCACTGGTTGATCAAACCGATGAGAATATGGGTGGCTTTCAATGCGTCCCTGAATTATTTAGAACCTATGATACATGGAATCTCACTCAACCTGCAGACCGCGATCATTTTAAACCTAATGTAGCCGGTTTTGATATTGTAAAAGTAAAAATGGAAGCAGGTGACCTTCTTATTTTCAACAGTCTTCAGCCACATGGTATAAGACCAAATTTATCGGGCAATAAAGTGCGCATCGCCCAATATATTTCAATGATGCCTGCCGAAGAAGATAATGAACAATTGCGCCAATGGCGTATTACGTCGTGGAGAGATCGCATTGCTCCGGAAGGCTATGCATTCCCCGGTGATCCGCGTGAATGGGAAAAAACAAAATACAAAACAGCAGAGCTTTCTCCTTTGGGAAGAAAATTATTGGGGCTTGAAAGGTGGTGATATGATTTGATGAAAGTATCGAACGCAGATTGTCAGGATTGTCATGATATAAGAGAATAAAATCTTTTTCAATCATGATAATCCATTCAATCTGCGTTCTAATTTCAGCGTACCTTAGTCACAATATCAAAACAAAGGAGTCCTTATGGTAAACATAAGAATTGAAGAAGACAAAGCCATTTTCGGGGTTGAAGGCTGGGATAAGCTATGGTCTTTCAAAGGTCATCTTCAAATTCCGCTAATGCATATTAAAGATGTTTATAGCAACCCTTCCACTGCAATTGGTTGGCTTGACAGTTTAAAAGTTGCAGGAACGTCCATTCCTTATGTCTTTAGGGCGGGCACATTTTATCAGGATGGCAATTTGGTTTTTTGGGATGTGCACAATGCCGAAAATACAATCGTTGTTGAATTGGAGCATGAACACTTTGCTAAATTGATTATAGAAGTTGCCGATCCCAATGCTGCAGTTGCTCATATAAAAAATGCAATCAGTCAAAGCCGTTCTTGATTTTATTCAATCCCAATTTGATTTTGAAATTTTGAAATTTTTGGGATTTCGATATTCTGATATTTTTTAAATCACGAAATCTCCAAATCTCTAAATCAGCAATCCATAAAATATAAGAGCAACATTTATTCAATAAACCAAAACCTCATGACTACAACAACCAACTATCGTTACCAGATTTTTATTATCGGTGCTTTCTTTTTCATCTTCGGTTTTATCACATGGACAAACGCTGTATTGATACCTTACCTTAAGCTCGCATGCAATCTGCAAAAAGAATGGCAGGCATTTCTTGTAACATTTGCATTTTATATTGCTTATACAGTGATGGCTATACCATGTGGCATGATTCTGCGAAAAACAGGAATGGTTAAAGGCATGCAGTTGGGATTGTTTGTTATGGCTGCCGGATGTTTGTTGTTTATTCCCGCTGCAACTTCAAGAACATACGGTTTGTTTTTGTTGGGGTTATTTATTATCGGCACAGGACTTACCATTTTACAAACTGCATCCAATCCATATATCACTGTTCTCGGCCCCGCAGACCGTGCCGCACAACGCATCAGCATTATGGGTATTTGCAATAAACTCGCAGGAGCATCGGCGCCGCTTATTCTCGGTGCAATTATTTTGCAAAATGCCGGTGGTTTGGAAGATCAATTGAAACAAATGTCCGATGCACAAAAAGAAGTTGAGTTAACTGCACTTGCATCAAAAGTTATAACGCCTTATGCTGTGCTTGCGGGGTCGCTTGTTATTATAGGAATTTTGTTACGCTTTGCACATTTGCCAGAAGTAAAAGTTGAAGAACCGATTACAAAGTCAAATGAAAAATTGCACGATTCTGTTTTTAAATATCCAAATGTAATGCTGGGGTTTATTGCTATTTTTTGTTCGGTATCATCCGAAGTAATGGCGGGCGATTCAATTGTTCGTTATGGTCAGTATCATGGTTTCTCGCTCGATGATGCAAGACATCTTCCATCGTTTACGCTTATGGCTATGGTTGCGGGTTATATAACGGGCATTATCACCATTCCAAAGATTTTAAAGCAGGAAAAAGCGTTTTTGCTGTTCAATATCCTTGCTATTTTTCTTGCGCTGCTCATCATTTTTTTGCAGGGAAATATTTCGGTGTACGCTCTTGCTATTCTCGGTTATGCCAACGCGCTGATGTGGCCCGCCATTTGGCCTGCGGCGTTAAGAGGCTTGCCCAATAAGCTTATCGGGCTTGCATCAGCTATTTTAATCATGGGAATTTTGGGTGGCGCTGTAGTGCCTGTGCTGTATGGCTTTTTAGCCGATGCGCAAAACCGCCAAATTGCTTATGTAATTTTGTTTCCGTTGTATTTGTATAATATTTTCTACTGGAATAAATGCATGAGGCAGCGGAAATAGATTCGTTATTATAATGATACCGGCAGCGGTTTTTTATAGCATCGCCTGTTGCGTCGCAATCACTTTAAGGTTCCGTTTTCATGGCGACGATAGGTTTCAGAATTGAAGGGCGCAATGAAGATATTTTTTTTGTTTTGATACTACAAGACCTCACCCAAACCCTCTCCGAAGGAGAGGGCTTTGAAACTACTTCGAAAAAATAACTTACAATGGTATCTAAGAATGTTGAGTAATAAGAAGTGTAAACAATAAATCGAAACATAACAGCAATGCTTAAGAAAAAAAATGAAGTAGATATTATTGATAAAGTTTTAGATGCGTGTTATAAGTCAGGCTCTAAAGGTGTATTCATTGAAAGTCTTATGCACCAGTATGAAGAACGTGGCAGCTTAAGTAAAAAGCAATTACAAGGCTTATATCAAAAAGCTTTAAAAATAAAAGATATGCCTGCCGGTTGGCTTGCAGGTTTGGAAGCAATTATTTTAAAAATGCCTACACGTTTTAAATCTCCGTTAGCAGAAGCAAAACCTTTATACACCAAAGATGAACATGCCGGAAAATTGATTAAAGCAATACTTGAAAAATATCCGCAACACAAACGTGTATTGTTTTTACAATCTAAATATGAAAACAATGAAACTTTAGCTGCAAGTGAAATAACAGAACTGGAAAAGTTTCACAAGCTGCTGTTGCAGAAAAAATAATTTTTCTTATTTGAACTTTTCTGTTTTCTCTTCACCTGTTATATCACCTTCACTGCGAATTTGAATTTGCACATTGCTTATCCATTCATTGCAACCTTTATTATATAAATAGTCATTGATGTCATTAATAACTTTCATCACCTCATCATACTTTCCTTCAATCACTGTTGCAAACGCACCCACTTCATATTTAATACCTGATTGCTGAATAACAGCAATTGCTTCATCCACCCATTCGTAAGGATGTTTATCTAAAACGATAGGAACAATTTGAATAGAAGCGTTGATGATGTAGTTATGCATAGAACCTCCTAAATCCTCCCTAAGGGAGGACTTACAATCTCGTTCAGATAATATCAATTTCTTCGTTATTTGTTTTCGTTTGAAGAATAACACGCGGTATTCTTTGTTCCAGCAACATCAAATCTGCCAAAACCATTGCAGTTACAGCCTCAAGTACTACGGGTACACGCAATGCAATGCAAAGATCATGACGACCCTTTACAGAAAAAGGTTCAATTTGATTCGTTTCCCAATTCAATGTTTGTTGTTCTTTCGGTGTTGAAGAAGTTGGTTTTATTGCAATGCGAAACACCAATTCATTACCATTCGTAATTCCACCGACAACACCGCCTGCATGATTGGTTCTTGTTTTACCTGTAGCATCTTCAATAGCATCGTTGTGATCGCTGCCAAACATTTTTGCCGCAGCAAAGCCAGTCCCAAATTCAACTCCGCGAACAGCAGGAATAGCAAACACCGGATTGGTTCTTGTTTTACCTGTAGCATCTTCAATAGCATCGTTGTGATCGCTGCCAAACATTTTTGCCGCAGCAAAGCCAGTCCCAAATTCAACTCCGCGAACAGCAGGAATAGCAAACACCGTATGAGAAAGTAAAGATTCAACGCTATCAAAAAATGGTTCGCCTAAGCCGATTGGTAAACCGCTCACTCTGCATTCAACAATACCGCCAATAGAATCTTTTGCGTCAATTGCTTTTTGCAAACCTTTTTCTAAATCTGTTTCTCCGCCGATTTCGAGGATGGAGGCTTTGACTTTAATTCCGACCTCACCCAAACCCTCTCCAAAGGAGAGGGCTTTTTCCGTCTTCGTAGTATTAATAACGTTTTTGGAAAGAGCTTCTCTTATCTTTTGTAACACAGATGAAGTATTGTTCATTACTTCATCATTTGTAAATCTCACCATGCTATAGCCATGTTCTTCTAACCATTCAGAGCGCAGCTTATCAAATTTTTTCTGAGCTTCATCATCATGATAACCCCCATCAATTTCAACAACTAATTTTTTTTCAAGACATACAAAGTCTGGTATATATCCGGCTATAGGATGTTGTCTTCTAAATTTGAAACCGTCAACTTTTCTATTCCTCAATTCCTGCCACAATTTCTCTTCAGCTCCGGTTGAATTTTTTCTGTTGCTATTTGCAAACTCTGTTAAAAACTTCCATTGATCAACTGTATTGGTTATATAACCCGGAGCCTCTTTTTGAATTGCTCCCCTCTCCTTGGGAGAGGGGCCGGAGGTGAGGTCTAATAATTTCTTTGCGATAACTCCTGCGGCAACCAAGCACACAGTCAATCTTCCGCTGAAATGTCCGCCCCCTCTGTAATCTTCAAAGCCACCAAATTTTTTACTCGCCACAAAATCTGCATGTCCCGGTCTTGGTACTGCTCTTTGTTTTTGGTAATCGGAGGAACGAGTGTTGGCATTTTCAAAAAGAATAGTGAGTGGTGCACCTGTGGTAACATTATTAAACACACCACTTTTAAAAATTGGAAGGTCAGATTCTTGTCTTGGTGTTGTTCCTTTTTGTGTTCCGCCTTTTCTTCTTTCAATATCTTCTAAAAAATCTTCAACACTTAAGGGTAAACCAGCAGGCACACCGTCAATGTTTATACCAACTGATTCACCATGTGATTCTCCAAAAATGTTTACACGAAATATGCGACCGAAACTATTCAAGGTTAATCGGTTTATTTGTTTATTAGTTGTTTGTTCTTTGCAATAACTGCTCCCAAACTTTTTATATGCTCATAAAAATTAGGGTAAGATTTATTCACCGCTTCAGCTTCATCAATTACGGTTTCACCTTCTGCTTTTAACGCCGCAACTGCGCAAGCCATTGCAATACGATGGTCGTGGCGTGAATGTACATGTGCACCTCTAACACCTCTTCCGCCTTTGATGAACATTTGATTATCCTTCAACTCAATTTCAATTCCCATCTTACCAAATTCATCCTGTAATGTTAGTGCACGGTTGCTTTCTTTATGTATTAGGCGATGTACTCCATCAATCACTGTTGTTCCTTTGCAATAAGCTGCCAATGCAACAAGTGGCGGAAATAAATCGGGACAATCGGTAGCATCAAATTGAAATGCAACCAAGCCCCCATCCCCTAAAGGGGGAAAAGAAATTTCGTCGTCGCCTATAAAAATATTGCTGTTGCAGTCCTGTAGTGCTTCAATAATTTTTTTATCAGCTTGCGTAGAACTTAAATCTAAACCTTGTACAGTAATATTTCCGGCGATTGCTCCTGCAACCAATAAGAATGCGCCACCGCTCCAATCACCTTCTACTGTATAATCAACGAAGCTTGATTCATCGCTTACAAAATCTGATAAGAAAGTAAACTCCTCATAATTTTTATTGAGCGGCGCTTTTAATCCAAACTCTTCCATTACAGCTAAAGTAAGGTCAACATAAGGTTTGCTTTTAAGATTGTTTACTTTAATGGTAACATCTTTTGCATCTGATGCAGAATAAGCTAAAAGCAACCCTGTTAAAAATTGTGAACTTAATGAACCATCTATCGTAATATCTTTTGGTTGAAGAGGACCTTTAACTTTCAAAGGCAGCTTGCCATTGTTTGAAGATATTTCTATACCAAGCTTCGGAAATATCTCATCAAAAAAATCCATTGGACGGGTGAGAAGAGAGCCTTCGCCATTAATTGTAATTTCTTTGCTGTTCATTGCAACCAATGGCGTAAACATGCGAATGCCTAAACCGCTTTCTCCATTGTTGATTTTATCTGTAGTAGCATTTACACCGTTGCTTGTAATCTTTAAACTTCCATCGGGCAAATGTTCCACTTTCGCACCCAAAGCTTGTATAACATTTAGTGCAGCTTTATCATCATTTGAAATACCGGGATTGCGAATAATGCTTTCTCCTTTTCTTACCAATGCTGCTGCACATGCTCTTTGCATTGAGCTTTTTGATGCAGGTGCATGAATGGTTCCGTGTAATAATGATGGTTGTATTGTTACTTGCATATTATTCAGATTCTAATTCAGGATAAATATCCGTGAACATCTTGATAACCTTTTTCAAAAATTGTTCGGGTTCCTGTTGTGATTTATTAATTAATAAATAAGTACTTGTTACATAATCATCATAATGCAACCAGTTATCTTCACTGAAAAAGTTCAACATTACATTTTTATAAATTCTGTAGCGTTGTGTAAATGACTTACCTTCTTTTTTATTCTTCATTATCGTTGCAATACCGAGCCAAGCAAAGGAAGCTTCAGAATTTTTTTGATAAATGAATAACATTATATCAATAATAGTTCTTATGATTCTTGAAGCTTTATATTCATCGGTCAGTACTGCAAATCTATTAGGATTATTTTTTTCTGATGAGGGATAAAATTTTGGAACAAATACTTGCGAAGGATATTCCTCTACTATCACGATATATCTTTTTCTCGCAGAAGTTCGAAATTGAAAGATATATTCTCTAATCCAATCTTTGTGTTGAGGAGTGTTTTGTTGTATCAATGAAAATTTATATCCTGCATCAAACATAATCAGGCAAGATATTTATAGGCAGGATTCCGTAGAGCTTTAATTTCTGATGGTGTAATTTGCTTCATAGAAACAGTATTTCCTCTTGCCGTTTTAACTGTTACTACAAGAGGTGCTTTTGCTTTTTTTACGTTCTTCTTTTTTGTTTTTTTTACTGCTTCCATACTAACAAATTTAAACCAAAAAATCCTTTGTAAAAATTTTCATTCGTACTTCCAAGATTTATCCATCAATGTTCAGATAATTTTTTGCAAAACCTTTTTTATATCTTCTATCTTCAACGCCTTTACAATTCCCTTCCCAATCTTCTCCAGTAACACATAATTAATTACATCTTTTACTCTCTTCTTGTCTGCCTGCATTACTTCGATTGCTTTGTTCGCATCGAAGTTATAATGTGCAGGTAAATTATATTGCTCAATTAATGATGCCACTCTTTTTGCATCTTTAAAACCGATTAAGTTTTCACTTAAATGCGCTGCGACAACCATTCCGATTGTTACTGCATGTCCGTGTGGTAGCTGGTAAGTGTTTTCAATTGCATGACCGAGTGTGTGCCCATAATTTAACAACCTTCTATCGCCTTGCTCAAATTCATCTTGTTGAACGACTTTTGATTTTATCAATGCATTTCGTTGAATCAATTTATTCAACAGCTCATTATCTTTTTGAAAGTCTCTTAGCTTATGTTCTTCAAGCAGCTTAAACATTGCAGCATCTTTTATGCAGGCATGTTTGATGATTTCTGCAAAGCCATTTATCCATTCTTCTTTTGGTAATGATTTTAACAAGGAATAATCGTACAATAAAAATGATGGCTGACGAATTAACCCAACCATGTTTTTATAAACGCCAACATCAATTCCATTTTTGCCGCCGATTGCTGCATCAACCATTGCAAGGATTGATGTTGGAACAAATCCAAACCTTACACCGCGAAGAAAAATACCTGCCACATATCCTGTAATATCTGTTATAACACCACCGCCAACTCCAACGATAAATGATTTTCTGTCTGCACCATAAGTAATAAGTTGTTCAATGATTGAATCAACTGTTTGCTGATGTTTGTATTGTTCTCCTGCGGGTATTACAATCGTCTTCCAACCCTTGAATTTCTTTTGATTTTTACCAAATACATTCTCATCTGTAATGATAACGGTGTTATCTTTTGATGTTAGCTTTTCGAGATAATCAAAAGAGGTATCGAAATAAAAAATTGTTGAAGCTGTTGAAAACTGAATATTCTTTTTTGTCATTTCAGCAGTAACGCGGCTGCGGATTTTTTTACCACATAGAAACATAGGCACATAGTTTCACATAGTGATTCTTAGTCTTCTCTATGTGTTTCTATGTTTCTATGTGCCTATGTGGTTAAGATGTTGAATAAAGTTTAAACCGTACAAGAGTGCGACGCAACGAAAGCATCATAGTAGCAATGCAGTTCGGCTCATAAAAAAATCACAACTCATTACTCACAACTCACTACTAACTATTCATAATCTTATTCTGATGATTAATACTCTCCATGTGCATTGCATCAAAATATTTTGTGATGAACTCTTTGCTTAATCCAAGTTTATCGCCTTTCTTAAAAGCTCTTTCAAGAATTTCGTTCCAGCGATTGGTTTGCAAAATCGTGATGTTATTTTCCTTCTTGTATTGACCAATCTTTTCAGCGATTTGCATACGCTGACTCACTATCTGCAGCAACTCATCATCGAGATGATTGATTTGCTGACGTAACTTTTCAAGCGCTGCATGATACTCCGCAGAAGCAACATCTTCTTTACGCCATACAATGCTGTCAAGCATTTCAGCCAAACGTTCAGGAGTGATTTGCTGCTTCGCATCGCTCCATGCTTTATCAGGGTCAATATGACTTTCGATGATTAATCCATCATAATCGAGGTCAATCGCTTTCTGCGCAACATCCTGTAAAATATCGCGGCGACCACAAATATGGGAAGGATCGTTTATCATCATCATTTCGGGATGACGGCGTTTCATTTCAATCGCAAGATGCCACATAGGCGCATTGCGATACTCGGTGTTGCCATAAGAAGAAAATCCGCGATGTATGAGACCGATTTGTTTAATGCCTGCTTTTGCAACACGCTCAACAGCGCCAATCCACAACTCAAGGTCGGGATTGATAGGATTTTTTATGAGCACCGGAACATCAACGCCGCGCAATGCATCGGCAACTTCCTGAACACTAAAAGGATTCACCGTTGTGCGTGCGCCAATCCACAACACATCAATTTCAAAATGCAATGCATCTTCAACCTGCTTTCCGGTAGCAACCTCAACAGTCATCGGCATGCCCGTGAGCTTTCGCGCCTGTTGCAGCCACGGCAAGCCTTTCGTGCCGATGCCTTCAAAACTTCCGGGACGCGTACGAGGTTTCCAAATGCCGGCACGCATCATGTCCACTTTACCGGTTTTGTGTAAACGCACGGCAGTTTCAACAACCTGCTCTTCGGTCTCTGCACTGCACGGACCGGCAATTATCAACGGGCGTTTGTTCCATAATGTTTGTACCAATTCTTTCGATGCTGTTTGTGCTGCTTGCATATAGCTAAGTTTAGATGTAAGTAAGTTTTATGATGTAATGTTTTTATTTTTTATGTTACCAGCTTTTGATTCTTTACTCATCGTCTGTTGTGTCACTCACTTGTGCGTTTGGAACAATGAGCAACTGTAGCGTTCAAACTCCAAGCTAACTATATTTTTCACACCTCTTATATTTCTTCATTCTTGATAATTCGCTTTCAATTTATCTCCAATTATTTTTTCGTGCTCTTATTTACTTTCTTTTGTCTTGATACAAAAGAAAGTAACAAAGAAAAAATCAAGAAAGAAAAGATATACAGCACTTTTCTTTCTTTCGCCTTGATTAAACTGTAGAACTACTGTGACTTCAACTTATGTTCCTTGATGTTAGATTCCAACTTCTTTCTTAATCGCATTTTTCTTTTTTACCAATTCGTTTTTCACATTTTCACATTCTCAAATTCGTTTTCACATTTTTCACATTTTCACATTAATCCACATTTCTCACCGAATACAAATTCATCGTTTCAAGTTCCAACGCAGATAAATAACCATATCCGCTATAGGATTTCATTACACAACCGGTATCAATATTTAAAGACCCTTTTTCATTAACACATGCCAAATTCTTCTGCACAATTTCTAACGGCGTTGGCGTATGACCATGAACGATAATTTTATTTCCTGCTTTTCTTTTGTCAACCCTCATATCACGAATCCATAGCATTGATTCTTTGTCATCAAAAATGTTTTCGCTTCTGAAATCGAATCCCGCATGAACAAATAAGAAGCCATCCTGTTCAAAATAGAATTCTGTTTCGTTAAAAAATTTCTTGTACTCATTTTCTAAATCGGTGAACCCTGATATGGCAAAACTTTCCATTGTTGCTGTGCCCCCGTTTACAATCCAGTTTTGAAAATCATTAAAGCTTTTCTCCGAATCCATAAAGAGCTGCTCATGATTACCGCGTAAAGTGTGTATGTTATATCCCTGTCCCTTCAACTGAAGAATAAAATTGATAACACCTTTGCTATCCGGACCTCTGTCTATATAATCGCCTAAAAAGAAAATATTATCATGCTCTTCGAGTTGAATTTTGTCCAACAACAAAGCCATCAATGTTTTTGAACAACCATGAACGTCTCCTATGATAAAAGTTCTTGGCATTTAGACCTCACCCTTAATCCCTCTCCAAAAGAGAGGGAGACCGAGCTGTAGTTTATCGTTTGAAATATTGAGTTAACCTTTTTATCACTATCACATTATTCAACATTCCCGATTCAACTATGCTAAGTTTTAATTTCAATTCTCTCATCAATTCATTTTCAATTTTCAAATTTTCAAATTCATTAGCACATCAGCACATTAGCTAATTAGCACATCAACGAGAATTCGCTTCATTCATTCGTATTCTTCTTCCCTTATAATTTTTTCCATCGAGCGAACGCATCATTTGTTTTGCTGCTTGTTTGTCCACTTCAACCCAGCTATTCATTTCTTTCATATCAATTCTTCCAAGTACGTCTTTTCTCAAATCGCTCATATCCAAAATAAATTGAAGAAAACTTGCTTTATAAAAACCGTCTTTTGTTCCAAGGTTTACAAAGAGTCTTGTATAATTTCCATCACCATTATAATTTCTTCCATCTCTTCTTCTGCCGTCTCTATCATTTCCTCTTAATCCGTTTCCTCTTCCCAAATCCCGGTTCAGGCTTCTTACGTTTAAATCTTCTGCATTCTCATAATATTTTAAGAACCTGTCAAACTCAAGCGCAGCAACTCTTTTGAGCACTTCTTCTTTGTTAACGTCTGCAAACTTTTCTTCGAGCATAGGAACGTACGTTTCATAATCGCCATGACTAATATCAGTTTGCAACAACTTATCCATAAAACCGAAGAACTGTTTTCTGCATACATCTTTACCGCTTGGAATTTCTAACCGATGAAACGGCGCCTGTACCATAGATTGTATTTGCTTCAGCTTATACAATTCTTTTGTATGTACAATGCTCATGCAAACACCCGTTTTTCCTGCGCGTCCTGTTCTTCCACTTCTGTGCGTATAAACTTCAACATCATCAGGCAGTTCATAATTTATTACATGCGTTATGCCCTGCACATCTATTCCTCTTGCTGCTACGTCTGTTGCAATTAATAGTTGTAAAGTCTTATCGCGAAACTGCCCCATCACTTTATCGCGCTGCTGTTGTGTAAGGTCTCCATGCAATGCATCAATATCATAGCCTTCACGCGTAAGCTTTTCTGTTATCTCCTGTGCATCTGCTTTTGTACGCGTAAAGATGATACCATAAATGCCGGGATTAAAATCAATCAAACGCTTCAATGCTTGATACCTATGCTGTGCCTGCGTTACATAAAATTGATGGTCTATGTTTACATTCGCTGTGTTAATTTTTCCCACCGTTACTTCAACAGGATCTTTCATGTAACGCTTGCTTACCTTGCGAATTTCAGGCGGCATGGTTGCACTGAACAACCATGTGCTTTCACGCTTTGGTGTGTTCTGTAAAATAAATTCAATGTCTTCCTGAAATCCCATATTCAGCATTTCATCTGCTTCATCTAAAACTACATATTGAATTTGTTCAAGGTTGATTGCCTTGCGCTCTATCAAATCAATCAATCGTCCTGGCGTGGCAACAACAATTTGCACGCCGCGTTTTAAATCTCTTATCTGTGCACCAATCGAAGCGCCACCATACACCGCCACTACATGCACACCGCGAATATATTTTTTAAAGAGCTCTGTTTCGTTTACTATCTGCATGCATAGTTCTCGTGTGGGGCAAACCACTAATGCCTGCGGATATTTTTTTTCTGCATCAATCAATTGCAGCAAAGGCAAACCAAATGCTGCCGTTTTTCCTGTTCCTGTTTGCGCCAAGCCTACAAAATCTTTTGTGCCGCTTAGTAAAACAGGAATTCCTTTTTCCTGAATAGGTGTTGGAGTTTCAAAACCCAATTCTGAAATAGCTTTTATCAAACGCTCTCCTAAACCTAATTCTTCAAATGTTGTCATTACTTTTTAAAATTTGCCGCAAAGGTAAGCCCCCATCCCCTAAAGGGGGGTAAAAAATCCACTTCAAATTATTTAGTATGTTTCTTTCATTTTGACTTCTTATCTCCAACAATACGAATACTCGTTTAATCAAATTGAAATCTTTAATACTCCCCTTTAGGGGATGGGGGCATTATTTTATTATCCTTCGTATCTTATTCGCATTCTCCATTAACTCGTATAAATAATTCATGTTCTCTTTTTCTAAACACGCTTTAAATTTTCGCAATTGTGAAATGTGTTCATTTAAAACATCAAGTACATTTTCACGATTTTGCATAAAGATAGGCGCCCACATTGTTGGATTACTTTTTGCCAAACGCACTGTGCTTTCAAAACCTGCACTTGCTAATTCAAAAATGGCATCTTCTTCTTTTTCTTTTTCAAGCACAGTGTTTGCAAGTGCAAACGAAGTGATGTGTGAAATATGACTTACATACGCAACATGCACATCATGCGATTCTGAATCCATGTAAACGATGTGCATACCAAGTGCATCATATATCTGTTCAACAATTTTTTGAGCTTCGGGATCGGATTTTTCTTTATCACAGATTACACAAGCACGACCAATGAATGCATCTCTCACCGCAGCTTCGGGCCCGCTATATTCTGTTCCCCACATAGGATGCGATGCCACAAATCTTTTACGCATAGGGTGGTCTTTCAATGCCGAGCACAATGCATATTTTGTAGAACCTGCATCAACAACAATTTGCTTGTCGCTGATAATATCCATTATTTGTTGCATTATAGGAATGGTTGCATCAACGGGTATTGCCACATAAATAAAATCACTTTTCTTAACGGCTTCACACAAAGGAAGCACTTCATCAATGATACCAAGCTCTAACGCTTTTTTTGCACTTGCCTCTGTTCTGCTTACACCAATAATATGTTTTGCAAGACCCTTTTCTTTCAGCGCTAATGCAAAGGAACCGCTGATTAATCCAACTCCTACTATCGTAACAGTGCCCTCCGCCCTAAAGGGAGCTACTAAAGCTTCGTTATTATTGTGTACGCTCTCCATTTTGAATTCAGTTTATTTCTTCTGCTACCCCTTTAGGGGCAGGGGCTTTTACTCTCTTAATTGCTTCTTCAAATTTTTCAACAGACCCGCACAAACTCACTCTTATATATTGTTCACCCGCATTTCCAAAAATTCCCCCCGGAGTAATAAATACATTACTGTTATACAAAACATCATCGCTTAGCGCATAACAATCTTTAAAACTATCTGGAATCTTTGCCCACACAAACATTCCCACCTGCTCTTTTGAATATTCGCAATTAAGTATGTCTAATAATTCATACACTTTCGCTCTTCTATCACGATATACTTTATTCACGCTGTCGTACCAATCTTTACCGAGACTCAAAGCCTTTGCTGCCGCCATTTGTACGGGCAAGAACATGCCACTATCCATATTACTTTTAAAGCGTAATACTTCATCAATTCTTTCTTTTGCTCCAGATAAAACACCCACTCTCCATCCCGCCATATTACCCGATTTACTCAAAGAGTTTAATTCCAACGCAAAATTTTTTGCTCCTTCGACACTTAATAAACTTTTTGGTGTTTCATTTAAAATAAAGCTATAGGGATTATCATGACAGATAAGAATGTTGTGTTTCTTTCCAAATGCAACCAGTTTTTCAAACACTTCCATTGATGCAGGTTCACCGGTAGGCATTTGAGGATAATTGACCCACATCAATTTTACAGCCCCCTTCCGGCTTCCCCCAACAGGGAAAGAGTCCTTTGAAGTTGTTACCAAATTTTTAAGTTGTTCAAAATCGGGATAGTAATTATTTTCTTCTTTCAATTCATAATCAACACAAACCCCACCTGCTAATTTTACTGCGCTTCTGTATGTTGGATAACCGGGATTGGGAACAAGCGCTGCATCGCCATCATTTAAATAAGTCATACAAATATGCATGATTCCTTCTTTGCTACCGATCAATGGTAAAATTTCTGTATCCGCATTTAGCTCCACATTGTACCATTGCTTATACCAATCAGCAAACGCTTTTCTTAAAACAGGTGAACCTTTATAACTCTGGTAAGCATGAACATTAGGCTTTGCACTTTCTTCCTGCAATACTTTTATTACATCAGGATGCGGTGGTAAATCAGGACTGCCAATTCCGAGATTAATGATATTCTTTCCCTGTTTATTCAATTCATCAATCTCTCTCAATTTTTGAGAGAAATAGTATTCACCAATTCCTTCTAATCTTTTTGCGGTGGTTATCATAAATTTTCAATAATTACTAATTACCCTGTCTTTTCTAATACTTCATTAACCAATCAACTAACCAATAGACCGATTAACTAATAAACCAATTTCTTAACCTCACACTTCATATGTTTCACCTTTTTTATATATGCCATAAACTTTTACATCCTCTGCTATTGCTTTTATTGAATCCATTACACAATCGAATCTGTCCATTGAATCAAACTCCATATCTACCCCAAACATATAGCGCCATGCGGCTTCGGGAATAGGAAAACTTTGAAGCTTAGAAAGGTCAACCCCACAATCAGCAATCTTCATCAGCACTCTTCCCAAACTTCCTCTTGAGTTATCCGTATGAAAAGTGACTGTAGCTTTATTTGCATTCGTAACCGGCTCTGCAACATCTTTATGCTGTAATATTAAAAAACGGGTGTAATTATTTTTTACCGTATGTATATCCGGAGCAATTATATCTAAATCATAGAGTTGAGCCGCAAGCGTGCTGGCAATGGCTGCAATGTGTTTGCTTTTGTGCTGATGAATATGTTTAGCACTTGCAGCTGTATCCTCCGTTTCTACCAGTTTCCAATTGTACTGATCAAGAAACTTCAAACATTGTTGCAACGCCATTGGATGAGAATGAACTTCACGAATATCTTCCAGGATTACTCCTTTATTCACCATCAGGTTTTGGCATATCCGCAAATACACTTCGCCAATAATATACAAATCGCTTTTTCTTAAAAGATTGTAATTAGCCAATATGCTTCCTACTATCGAATTTTCAATTGCCATTACGCCACCGTCACTTTTGTTTGTGTCATAAGCGATCTTTACAACTTCGTTAAAGGTAGGACAGCAAATTACTTCTACATCCTTACCCAAGAACTGTTGAGCAGCAACTTGGTGAAAACTACCTTCAATGCCTTGAATAGAAACTTTTTTTCGCAGGGTAACGGGCTCGCCGTTTAGTTTCGTACTTTTTTTCATATCTGCTATTACCATCTTTAAAGGTTTTGGTTTATTTTTAAAAAAAAACCCGGTCTTTTCTTTGACCGGGACTGTATGCTGATTGTTTTGTAAACTCATGCTTTGGCAAATACAACCCGGTCTGCTTTTGTAAAGTAGAAATAATAAAAAAAGAAGAAGTTGTATTTGCTGTGTAATTTCATGATGCTCAAAAATAATGAGATTGTATATGAGTGCAAATTTTTTTAAAGATAAATAAACAACTGTTAGTTTATTATTCGTGATTTGATTAGAATGTTTTAATGATTACAAGCTTTTGTGAAATCAACTTTGGTATTTCATAGCGCCGTTTCTTGCGTCGTAATCCCCGCCTGATTGACGCCCGTCGGGCAGGACTTTATCTGTAGTACATGATGCAGCAAAATAATCTCCGCAATTATGTGTTGAACACCAAGTTTATAAGTTCACTCTGCTTTCATAACCTGTGTTCTTTCCGAAATTCCGTTTTCATTAAACGCTTCAATTTGAAAATAATAAGGCTTGTCTTTTTCAAGAGCTTTTAAGTAATATTCATTTGCACCATACAACATTACATTGTTGTACAGTTTATTTGGAGCTTCACCAAAATAAATTGTGTAGCCGGTTGCGTTATCATTCCACTGCCATTTTAGCCACGCATTTCTTCTTTCGCTGTCACCTCTTAAGATGATAAAATTTTTTACCGTATCGGGTTTACTGCCATTGCCATTTCCAAAAACACGAAAACCGCTCAATGCAAATTTTCCTGTTGGCATGTGGAGGTTCTCAATTTTTAAATACCGTGCTTGGACGGGTTTAAGCAGTTCAACATAATCATGCGGCACATCTTTTTTGTTAGCGCTTTTATCAACAATTACTTTCCAGTTTGTTCCGTCATTTGAAGCATAAATTTTATATTGATAATAGAGATCAGGAATCTTTCCAAGAAAACTTGTATCAACATCCTGATCTGCATAATTGATTTGTATGGCGCGAACAGTACTTACGTCGCCAAGATCAGATTGAAACCATTCGCCTTTATTACCTGTTGCCGCACTCCAATAAGTTTTTATGTTTTCATCAACAGCATAGTTAGGTTTATAACCGCCAAACGTTGATGAAGCAACAACGGATTTGTTGTAGTTGAGTAACATCCAGCCGGTGAAAGCTGAATGAAAGTCATTCATTTTTTTATCAGGCAAATAATAAGGGTAATCGCCATAAGCCGTGTTACAATACAAAATTCCATCACTGTCAAAACCTGCGGGCCAAATCCCAATTCTTCTTTCAAAATTGTTTTTTACGCCAATGACAATTGTGCTTACATGCCACCAATTACCCATTTTATCCTTATATGTTGCACCATGACCTGCGCCTTTCGCAAAGCCACCGGGTTTATATGAAAATGGATTATGCGATTGATAAGTGAAAGGCCCAAGAGGATGATCACCTACATACACACCATCACCATAACCGCTAAACTCTGTTCCCGGTGCACCATACTGCAAATAATATTTGCCGTTGTACTTTGTCATCCATGAACCTTCTATAAAAGGCTTAAGAAAGGTATTGTCGTTGTATTCGCCAAAACGTTCCCAGCCATGAATGCTGTCATTAAGATGAAGTAATTCTTTTCTTTCACCAATGGGTTGAAACGTTTTGCGATCTATTTCTTGTCCGTAGGTTGGATATGTGTTACTCGAACCGAAATAAATGTACATGCGACCATCATCGTCGAGAAACAGTGCCGGATCCCATGCACCGACTCTAAAAGAATCAACTGCTTCTTTCCAATTATCTGTAGTTGGGTTTGTGCTCATCCATAAAGGAAAATCAAGCGTATAAGTTGAACCTATCACAAATAAAGTATCTTTTGTTGCAAGCACTGCAGGCGCACACAATTCATCATACACATGATGGTATGGTTTTAAAAATTTACGCGGCACAAATTTCCAGTTAAGCATATCACTGCTGTACCAATAGCCCCACTGATTGGTAGAGAACAAATAATAATTTCCTTTGAATAAAGTTATCACCGGATCAGCGGTTGCACGATGTCGCCCTTGTTCAGAAAAGTTGGGGATAGGTGTATAACCGTAATCAAAATTTAGAGGATTGCAAAAGGTTTTTTGCTGTGCTATGGAAGTTGAAGGAAGAGTAAGTAACGCAGTGACGGCAAGCAGTAAATTCTTCATGAGAGAAACATTACATTGACGAAGACCAAGAAAAAATTTTCAACTCTGCTAATGTAAGAAGAAAGTTATTATGGTAGGGAAGTCGCCATGAAAGCGGAACGTACAAGTGAGTGACACAAGAGGCGATACCATAAAAAACTAAAGCCGGCTTCAAAAAAATTCATAATTCGTGCAATTCGTGTTAATTCGTGTCTTCTTTTTTATTCGTGCCGATCAACGCCTCTATAAATGCAGTCGTGAGCGACAAGAGAATACTAAACAATAAAGCAGACCACCAACCTGATACTTCAAAACCGGGCACTATCTCTGATGCCCATTTTATAATGAGAATATTTATCACAAGCAGGAATAAACCCAAGGTGAGAATGGTAATGGGAATGGTTAAGATAATGAGAATCGGCTTTACAACACCGTTAAGCAATGCAAGCACCAATGCGAGTAAAATTGCAGTAACACTGTTCTTGATGCTTACCCCCGGAAGCAGGCGCGATACAATTATTGCGGCAAGCGCGGTCACCAATATTTTTCCGATAAATTTCATGTCATACAACAGTGAGTTCGTAAAAATCTTCAGCGTTAAGATATTTTCTTGCAAGCTGCAATAGATCTTCTGCAGAAATATTTCTTATCGTTTCTATGCTGTTATAAAAATACGCTTCGGTAAGATTATTTAGAATATAATTTTTCCAACGCGAAATAATGTGAAAAGGTCCATCGAGATCACCGAGAATTGAGCCCATCATATAATTGCGAACTAAATGCAATTCTTCTTCACTCACCCTTTCTTCGCATAAACGCTGCATTTCTTTATACACTTCACTTATAGTTGCATCGCACACATCGCGACCCGCTTCTGTACTTATAACCCATGCAGATTGTTGAATATGATTTTGTAAAAAGCTGTGAATGCCATACGTATAACCTTTATCTTCCCTGATATTGCTCATGAGGCGTGAACCAAAATATCCGCCAAAAATATTATTGAGCACTTGCACTTTTATAAAGTCGGGATGATGCCTGTTTGGAAAAGGTCTCGCCATTCTTATTGCACCTTGCACACCATTGGGATCATTTATTATCTTATGTTTCTTTGCTGATGTACGTTGCACGTTATGTTCAACTAAAGGTACCCGTTGTTTGTTAAATGGAAGCGCTCCAAAATTTTTATTCAATTGCTGTTCAAGATCAGATGGTAATTTTCCGGCAACGAATAAAATGCAGTTTCCGTTTGTATAATATTGTTTATAAAATTCAACTGCTTCTTCGCGCTGCACTGCATCGTACTCTTCAAGCGTTGTGTATTTACCATAAGGATGTTTCTTTCCGTAAAGCAATTCATCAATAACGCGATTGCCGATAAACTCACTCTTCTTTAAATTAACGGCTAACTTTTGCTTTTGATTTTGTTTATAAATCGCCAGTTCATGTTCAGGGAAAATACTTTCTGTAAAAAGTTCTGCTATTACAGGCAATAAATGCTCGAGATGTTTTGTAAGCGAATGCAGTGTCAGGCTTGCGGTTTCGTTATAACAATAGCGGTTAAGATGCGAGCCGTAATAATCAAAACGTTCATTAATAGTGTAGGCAGTTTTGTTTGTTGTTCCATTTTTCAATAAATAATTCGCCGTTGCTGCAACAATATTTTTTTCTTCAAACCAGTTGCCTGCATAAAAAACCCATTCTGCCATTAACACCTCCTGCTCACCCGCATTCACTGCATAAACCGGCACACCATTATCGAGCGTAAAGTATTGATAGGACTTTAATTTAAGATCAAGTTCAACTGTATCAAGAATATTGGGCTGCACCTTTCTGTCCACCATATTTTTTGAGTTAAGAGGGCAAAAATAAATGAATAGGAACACAATTAAAGTGTAAGATTTTATGAGCCCATCTGAATTATTACTATGATGGTTTTGGTTGCGCCGTCACTGACCCCGAGTTAGGTTTTGTGTGCTGCATCGGGGCACTCTTGTAACTATATAACTCTGCTCAACACTTAATTAAAACGTTAATCTTTTTCCATTCTCTTTTCTTCTTCAATTTTCTTATCATAATCTGTCATGTCTTTTTCATCAGGCATGTCTTCTATATTTGCCTGTTCACGCAGATAATCTTCTGCCTTTTTGCCCAGTACAGGTTCAGGTGCTTTGTTGATGCTGTTATCTTTTTTATTTTGCTTTTGAGTTATATAAGTTGTTGAAGCTTGTTGTTTTGAATCTTGCAGATTATTCTTTTTGTTTTTCATAGAGCTGTTTTTTAAGTATTTGTCAAAAAATGATGCCATCATATTCCAATGTCAATTAAGAAAACCAATTGAAATATGTTTAACCTTGCACTTTTTAGTGTTGCGATTAGCAGCGTATTTAATATTTCACCAAAAGGAGAGAGAAGTTTCAACGATTACAATTGCATTTGCAGACACTATTCTTCTGCTATGCGAGACACGTTACGCTGCTATTTTCTGAATACGTTATAGAATAAAGATACCACATTGCTTTGTTAAGTGAAATAAAATACACACTTGCTCATTTCGAATACACATTTTATGAGAGTGTTTGAATACATAGCCGTATTAAAATAATTAATTCAACATTCAAATTAATAATTCAGAGTTATTCTTTAAAGATGGCATAATTTTTTTACAGCATAAGACAAAAATATCCGTACAAGAAAAGTTGAACGAGCTTCCATTTAATAACTTTTAGTTTCGTATTAAGTGAATCGGGAAAAAATAAATCCGTAACTGAAATTTTTAGGGTGATGCACTCTGCATTGCTTTAAACATAGCGACAATAATACAAGCAAAAAAATAAAACTATAGCTGCAAAAACTGTCTGAATTAATTTGCATGGCTTTGAAATATCTACTTCGTGTTGCTCAATAGAATTTCAATAGTACAAGAGTGCCCCGATGCAGCACACAAAACCTAACTCGGGGTCAGTGACGACGCAACGGGTGATACCATGAAAAATAAAAGTTCGGCTCATAAACATGATTAGAACAATCTTAGGCGGTTTTAAAAATGCAAACCAAAAAATTCTTTTTCTAATTTATAAACTAAAATCTTACCGTATGAAACGCGCTACAATTGTTTTAGCTGCTTTTACAGCAACGATGGCTTTATCATGCCAAAAGGAAATGCAAAAAACTCAACAACAATCGAGCACAACCTCATTAAGCATAGCCGACTATGTGGGCGATGTGTACACGCAAAGCAATACCGATACCAACAGAGTGTTCCATTTTAAAAGAGCGTCGGACGGAAAGCTTACCCTTGAAGGCAAGTACGCAACACACGGAAAGGGCGCCGGAAATTTTGCGCTCCATAGTCAAGGCTCTGTTTTATTAAGTGATAATAAAAAATGGTTGTTTGTGGTAAATGCAAAAAGTAGTGATATTACTGTGTTTAATGTATCGAACGGCAAACCGGAAATGGTTGATAAAGCGTCTTCGCATGGCAAGACGCCGATAAGCCTTGCGGCTCATGGCAAATGGTTGTATGTTTTAAATGTAGGCAGCGATTTTAAAGGTTCTATTGCCGGATTCACTGTTGCTGATAACGGGCATCTTACTTATATAGAAAATTCTTCAAAAAATCTCGGTACCGTAGAAACTGACCCCGCTGAAATTTCTTTCAACAAGAATGGAACCGTTTTGATTATTACAGAAAGAAAAACAAATGAAATCGTAACTTATACTGTAGATGAGCAGGGTGTGCCAAGTAATAAAAAGATTGTGGAAACAGCAGTTTCGGAACCTTTTGGTTTTGCCATGGATGATGCAGGTTATATGTATGTGTCAGGAGCATCACGAGGCGCAAAAAATTTAGGTACACTTTCCTCTTATCAAGTTAACAGCAATGGAAAAGTTACAGGCATGGATACTTTGCAGCGTTCTTTTCAAACTGCTTCCTGCTGGGTAGTGCTTACCGGTGATTATAAATTTGCTTATGTTAGCAATACAGGCAGCAATACCATTTCCGGTTACAGCGTAAATAATGGAAATCTTAACCTGCTTAATTCAGACGGCATAACCGCCGCAACAGGACTTGCCCCACAAGACGAAGCAATTACAAGCGATTCAAAATATTTATATGTGCTTAACCAAGGCGAGAAAACAATTTCTGGCTATTCAATAAACGCATCTTCGGGAGCGCTTTCAAAAGTTGTAAAGATTGGAGGTCTAAGTCATAAAGCACAAGGGCTTGCTGCAAAATAGTTGAACAATTATGAGTGTACGGAAACATTATTGAAGTTTAATAAAGGCTTCGATAATGTTTTTTTCTTTTTTGTACTTAGCTGAATTGCTACTATTGAGCTTTGGTTGTGTCACTCACTTTATCTGCAGAAGCATTACTTAGCAATGCGAAGAAATGCGAAGGCAGAGTTTTCCATTCATTTCGATTCAGCATTACAATCCACAACGTAAGTCTATATTATGATCACCTAAAGGTTTCAAAAATCACTTTCATTTGTATTCAATTCCACAAATCTTGCTTTTTTAAAAAGTAATACTTTTTATTTTTGTAATACTTTTTATTTTTGTAGTTATAAAAATAAAATGTATGGAAACTTCTGTTTTAACTGCTAAGGGACAGCTACTCATACCAAAAAGAATTCGGAATAAATATGGAATAAAATCCGGCGTGAAGGTGATATTCGAGGAAACGGATAAAGGCGTTATTATTCGTCCAATGAATGAGGAGTATTTCAATTCATACATGGGAATTCTAAAATCCGATGGTAATTTAAAAGAGGAAATGAAACAGTATAAAGAAGTCGAAAAGAAAAGGGAGGAAAGAAAGCAACGCTTGTTTAAAGGGAAAAATTCTAAATAGATATGGCAAATTATGTATTGGATAGTTATGCAATGCTCGCCTTTTTCCGGAATGAAGCCGGAGCCGAAAAAGTAAAACAATTATTGCATGATGCTGCTGCGGATAAATACGAATTGTATATGACATGCATAAATGCCGGGGAAGTTTACTATATGTCTTACCGAAAAGATGGAGTAGCAAAAGCAGAAATTGTTTGGAAGGCTATGCTTCAATTTCCCATACATATTGCAGAAGCTAACCTTGAATTTTCTTTAGCAGCATCAAAAATAAAAGCAAGGTATTCTCTTTCCTATGCCGATGCTTTTGCTGCTGCATTAACCATAAAAAGAAAAGCAACTTTATTAACAGGTGACCCTGAATTTGAAGCGTTGAGCAAAGAAACTGGATTTAAAGTGCAATGGCTGTGAAATTAATTACTGATGAATAGATATTGAAGTAAGATTGAGCCATATTAAATAAATTTCATTTTCCTTGTAATGACAAAAAGAAAGCCGATCTTAACCAAGGCGTCTTAGGTATTTGATGAACAACTTTTCTTTAAAAACAAGAATTCTTGGCAAAATCTTTTGGCCATCTCATAGTAATCACTCACTTCATCGTAGCTCTCTTGACCAAGAATCAAGACCTTCGCCCGACTCAACCAATTGTTACTTTTACTTTTAATTTTATAGAGCATTGGTCTAAATATATTTTCCGCAGTTTGTCAGCAAAAAAATTATCTTTATTTAAAACTATCTGTAACCCTTATCATTTCCGTTACTTATATGAAAAAATTAATTACCCTTATTTCACTTGTTTCGTTATACAATCTTTGCGCTGCGCAGCAACAATATAAAACAGCCATTATAGCATTTTATAACTGCGAAAATTTTTACGACACAATAGATAATCCTCTTGTGAATGATGAAGAATTTACACCGAAGGGAGATAAGAATTATAACAGTGCAATTTATTGGAACAAGGTAGAACATCTTGCTGCCGTTTTATCACAAATTGGTACTGATATAAATCCTGACGGGCCCGCCATAATCGGTGTTGCAGAAATAGAGAATGACACCGTGTTGAACGATCTTATAAATCATCCGTTACTCAAACCACGTAATTATAAGTTTGTTCATTACGATTCAAAAGATATTCGCGGTGTAGATGTCGCCTTACTTTATAATCCAAAATATTTTACCGTTGAAGCAAGTAAAAAACTTTTTGTGCATCTGCCCGAGGGCGCGAAAGAAGTTGTGTTTACACGAGATGTGTTGTGGGTTCGCGGCAAACTTGATGGAGAAACAGTGCATCTGTTCGTTAACCATTGGCCAAGCAAAAGAGGAGGAGAAGAACGGAGTGCTCCAGGTCGTGAAGCTGCTGCAAAAGTTGATAAAGATTTTATTGATTCACTTGAGCAAAAAGATATAAATGCAAAGGTTATTGTAATGGGTGATTTGAATGATGATCCTGTTAGTCCAAGCATTACAAAAGTGTTGCAGGCAAAATCACATATCGAAGATGTAAAGTCCGGAGGTTTATACAATCCATGGACAGAATTGTACAAGAAAGGAATGGGAACATTAGCGTACCAAGATGCATGGGGATTGTTTGATCAGATTATTATAAGTGCGGCGTGGCTAAATAAAAATCAAGATGGATTTTTTTATTATCAGCAACATATTTTCAATAAACCTTTTTTGATTGAAAATGGTGGAAAATACCGCGGCTATCCTATGCGTACGTGGGACGGCAATACTTATCGGGGCGGTTATAGCGACCATTTCCCTACATATCTTGTTATGCTAAAGAAGAAAGATGCGGTTGCGGTGAGTAGTGAATAGTCAGTAGTGAGTAGTGAATAGTCAGTAGTGAGTAGTGAGTAGTCAGTAGTGAGTGTCTTAAAAATAAGATTTGCTGTGGGCGAATTAATTCAAGAAAATTCGTGTAATTCGTGATTATATAATCGTGAAATTAATAACCATGCTCATCTCCTTCGATAGCTTGACACATCAATTTGAAACAATCCTTCTAAAGCAAGGCTTTCCAAAAAATAAGGCAGAATTGTGTGCCGAAATTTTTGCAGGCAACAGTCGTGATGGTGTTCATTCACATGGCGCAAACCGTTTCCCTGTTTTTATTGAGCATGTAAAAGAAAAACTTATTAATGTTGATGCAGAGCCTGCAGTCATCAATCGAGAAGGTGTAACAGAAAATTGGGATGGTAATCTTGCACCGGGCATGTACACAGCAACGCTTGCCATGCAAAGAGCAATTGAGCTTTCAAAAGAAAATAACATTGGATGCGTTACAGTAAAGAATACCAATCATTGGATGCGTGGCGGAACTTATGGCTGGCAAGCCGCGAATGCAAATTGCATTGGCATCTGTATTACCAATACGATTGCAAACATGCCACCTTGGGGCGGTACAGAACCAAGACTTGGCAATAACCCAATAGTAGTCGCTGTGCCGCGCAATGAAGGTCATGTTGTTTTGGATATGGCAATGAGTCAATTCTCTTATGGAAAATTGCAAGAGTACCAATTTGCAAATAAAGACTTGCCGGTGCCTGGCGGTTACGATGAGAATGGTGTATTAACAACCGATCCGAATAAAATAAAAGTTTCAAGAAGAACATTGCCTATGGGTTATTGGAAAGGTTCGGGGTTATCGCTCATGCTTGATGTTTTGGTGGCAGGTTTAAGCGGTGGTAAAACCGTTGCACAAATTACTGCGCAGAAAAAAGAATATGGTTTATCACAAATATTTATTTGTATAGATGCACAAAATCTTTCTTCGTCTATTGTTGAAGAAATAATTGCATTCACAAAAAGTGGTAATGACACATCCGTTCGGTATCCCGGAGAACAAGTATTAGCTACACGTAAAAAAAGTTTGGAAAAGGGAATTGTTGTGAATGATAAAATTTGGGAGCAGCTTGTAAATTTATAATATCACGAATTATCCCAGAGTACACTAATTGCACAACTTATTGGTTTATTGATCATCTCCACGAATTCTGATTGCTCAATATTGTTTCATCAGTATAAAATGTGCGACGCAAACTGCAATGATCGTTTGTAATGGAAGCAAAATTTCAATCCTCAATAAATAGTATCTTTCAGTCGTATTCAAAATCTTTACAAATGGAACAAGTAAAATGGTTTGAAAGAAGCTTTAATTTCAATTCTGTTCAAAATATTTTTCCTTCAATTATTGAGCGGCTTGCAGGCACACCGGCACGCCTTGAAGAAAAGTTTAAAACAATTTCTTCTGATATATTAACTATACAAATAGATGGCACATGGACGATAAAAGAAAATGTTGGTCATTTAATTGACCTTGAACCACTGTGGCAAGGTCGTTTGGAAGATATTTTAAATGATAAAGCAGAGTTGCGACCAACAGACTTACAAAATACCAGAACAAATGAAGCAAATCATGATGCAGTTCCAATCGAAGATTTATTGTACAACTTCAGGGAAATAAGAAAGCAAACGATCAGCATGATTGAAAATCTCGATGAAAAACAAATATTCAAATCCGCGCTTCATCCAAGATTAAAAACTCCAATGAGAACAATGGATCATTTCCTCTTCGTTGCAGAACACGACGATCATCATTTAGCAAGAATAACAGAGCTGGTTAAAATTATAAGTTCACGAAAAGAAGCTGGCACAAGTCATAAACGTAAACAAAGTGAATTCTAAACTATTGCCTGTTTTGGGATGCATGTCTTATGAAGCTAAACAGAAATAAATATCTTTCATTGATTGTAATAGCTGTAATAATATTATTAATTCTTCTTTATAGATTAGAAAATAAACAAAAAACAACACCTGCAAACAAAGCGATAGACACTTCAACAATTACAACTGAAGACACTTCAACAATCTTACACAATTAATTCTTGGAATTAGCCGCACCACACTTATAGAAAAGAACGAGAATTCCTTGCTCAAGACAAATCTAACAGTACACGAGTGCGACGCAAGAAAAGCATCATAGCGGTAGTTCAGTCGGGCTCATAAAACCAGCTTTTAAACAAGACACAGTTCAAAATTAATTTGTGGTTTTTAAAAGTGCCCTTTGGAATTTAGAGAAATCACCACGTTCTATCCTTCATAAATTTATCCAACTCCTCACGAGTCATGCGCAGTTTGGAAGGATTTTCGTCTATCCACTTCAGAAAATCTTTTTTTATTTCATCTGTCCACTGTGCATCAATTTGTCCGGGAGTATATTTTCCTTCGCGCAAACGTTGATGCCCAAACTCATCTCTAAGCCCAATGAATTCCGCATTAATAACAACCTCTTCTGCAAGTGCTGCCGGAACAAAAACCACACCTCCTTTTTTTGCAAGCACAACATCCCCGGGCAAAACAGTGGCGCGACCAATTCGAATGGGCACGTTAATTCCTGTTAACATCATTTGCTGTATGTACGATGGATCATAACCTTTTACCCATGCATTAAACCCTTTTATTTTATATAACCCTTCAATGTCACGAACGGAGCCATAAAAAATCACCCCGCGTTTCGAATGCGCATAAATTGAATTACCAAGATTATCACCGATGAGTGTTCCATCAATAATTTTTTCGTAACTGTCAGCAACATAAATGTCGCCCTCTTTCAACACATCAATGGGCCATGAGTTGGTGTTACCAATGCGTCCTTCCGCTTTACCTTTGTCACGTATCAGTTTATCTACATCAGGGCGAAGCGGCATATACTGCGCAGTAACTACACGTCCGGTCATAACACTGTCAGAATTCAATATCATCCAATCGCCTTCAAACTGATTTTGATAACCCTTGTTTCGCAATATTCCCCATGCTTCTTCAAGCGCAACATATTTTAAACGTTCGAGAATTTTATCAGGCACTTTTGGTCGGCCATCGGGAAAACGTTCTCCTTGCCAATCAGGCGTTAATGCCTTTATTTGATCGGATGTTAAAGTAACTTGTTGTGCATGCAAATTGGTGCATAAGAATAACAGAAAAAGTGATAAAAATTTTTTCATCATGATGCGATTATAGTATTAAAGTTTGTTAGCCTTGTAATCTTTGAAGAAGCGGCGATTCGTTTAATCGCATAAAGATAAATTCAATTGAAGAATAACGAACAAATTAACTCTAACTTTGCATGAAACCGGTAATATGAAAAACAAATTCTTCATACAACACAGAGACCGGGAAATTATGGTGGAGCAACATCCGGCAGACCGATACAACAATTCATTCTTCACTGTGCATTTGCCCGAAGAAAAACTTGTAATAGAATACACAGAAGACGATGAAGGTGCCGGACGCTGGCTTGATACGAAAGCGCACCATCAAACAGAGCTTTCTGCAGAGATTGGTCGCCTCATTGATCTTTATTGCGTGCAGCAGAAGGAGAGTATTTAAGTGTTATTGAGTATATAATTTTTTTGGGCGAAGCTTCAACCTCTTCTCATCGCATCACTCACTTGTGCGCTCGGAACATAGAGTATTTACGCGAATTCAATGGTTCTTGTTGTCCGGCAAATGTATGTACGTTTGTTCCTTTTAATTCAAATTTAAATAACCTTTCAAGGTTTAACGTTACTTACCTCACTTCAAACTCAAAATAAACCGGCACGTGATCTGAAACACTTCTCGCCTCTTTTAAAGTTGAGAACGCTTTATAAAAATGTATCACACCACATTTTAAATAATGGATTTTAGATGAGTTGTAAAACACATTATCATATTCAGAAGCAAGACAATCACTGCCTTTGTATTTTTCTTTCAATGAAGTCTTTTGATTTGCAAAAACTGCTTTATATCCCATTGATTTAAGCGGATTGAAAACTGTATGCGATTGAGGACAATTAAAATCTCCGCAGAAGATTAAATTTTTATCAGGATATTCTACAGGAAGAAACTTGAAATATTTTATTTCCGCTTCAGGTTGTTTTGTTTTTGTAATCGCATGAAAATTTACCAGCGTAAAAGTTTTTCCTTTCGATGTAAATGTTGCAAGGAAAGGTTCTCTGTCAATCTCATGTTGGTATTTCTTTTCAAGCCACGCTTTTCCGGTTAATGTAAGTCTGCTTGTTTTCCATATAAAAGCATAACGCTCTGAAGCCGCAGAGGAACTGCTTTTGGTTGGTTCGCTTATAATATAATTCCATTTAAAACCTTTTCTGTTTAATTCATCATTTAATCTTGCAACAGTTTGTGTACCCCCATTGCCTGCGACCACTTCCTGAATAGCAACAACATCAAAATCTTTAACCATATTGGCAATAAATTTTATAGTTGAATCACTTTTTGATTTACCAAAATTTTCAAGATTCCATGAACACACGGTGATTTGAGCATAAAGTACACAAGTGACGAAAACATTAATAAAAAGAATGATTATTTTTTTCATGCTGCAACTAAGACGGGTTTAGAAGAAACTTTTTTTTTTGAACATGATTTTTAAAACTTATTTATTATTCTTGAGTGCAGGTAAAAAACCTTAAGCTGTAATAGCAAATTCAAGCACTTTCATATAACGAATTATTTTTGAAAATAATTGCGAACAATATTAAGAGAAAGTTTTTGAAGAAGCACTTCGTGTTTGGCGAATAAAGTTCAGAACGTTTGAAGTGAGTGACACAACAGACGATGAGTAAAGAATTAAACAGCTCGTCCCCCAAAAAAACTTTATCTACTCCGAAATCTTTTTTCTTCCATCCAACGCAAGTGTTTTTTTAATGATTGTCCAAAGCTGTTCGTGCCAGCCGATTAAATGACCAATAAGAGTGTATTCTTTTAAACTGTTGCGTATGCTCGTGCGCATAATGCGAACAACTGCTTCCTTTTCCACTTCGCCTGTTTCTTTTACTTGCATCAGCAATTGCAGCGCAATCAAAGCAAGTAAAGCAGCAATAAGAAATAAAAAATTCCATTCGTGTAATTCAACGAGGCGAAACACTTTTGTGAATTTTGGTCCGCTCCACTCTACTCGCAAATTCAAGTGACGGCTGGTAAAAAAATCGGCAAGATAACCACCCACAAGCGGTGCGATGGACGAGAAGCACGCAGTAATGATATTCTTTGCAGAGAGATAAACAATTGCATCTTCCTTTGGTGCAAGCTTTAAACCAATATTGGTAAGTGCGAGATTAATGCCTGCCGTAGAAATTCCGGTGAAAATATAAATTAGCACAAGCAAAATAATATTCGCCGTCATGTGCGTATAAATTCCTACAAAACACCATGCAATAAAACAACCAATATACAATGGTGCGCTAATGCCAATGATTGTTTTATTGCTATAACGGTCTGCAAAAGTACCCCACATGCGAATAGTTAAAATGCTCGTTATCTGGCTAATAATACCAAGTACAATTATAAGAGACAATGCAACACCAAGAGTCTTTAGCAAGTAAACAGTAAAAAAAGGAGTTGCAATATTAAGTGCAAACACCCATGCCGAGTTAAATACAAGCAGTCTTCGGAAATTAGGATCTTCTAAAGGACGTTTAATGAGTTTAAGAATATTATCTCTCAAAGGAATGCCGAGCGGCTCGGGCGCTTTTGAAAGTATTATTGAGCCGATTATTCCGGTTACTCCTCCCACTACAAACATTGTTGCATAGGTGTACAACTCATATTGCGGATAATGTTGTTTCACATAATCGAGGAGGAATGCAAGCGTAATGCTAAGCACAACATTGAGTATTTGTGTAAGCCTGCTTCTTCTTGAGAAATAAGCTCCCAGCGATTTTTCGGGCACAAGATCTTTCATCCATGAATTCCAGCTTGGACCGGCTATTGAACCAAAGAAATAATAAAAGAACAAAAAGAAAATAAGCACTTCAACCGTTGTGGAAGATGAAAAGAAAAAAGGTAAGCTTCCAATAATTAGCAAAGGAACACGGGCAAGAAAACCGCATATTACTGCAATAGCGCGCCGGTTATTGTATTTGCGCACAAGCCATATTGAAATTAGTTGAAATGAATTGGTAAAGGTGGGAAGCGCAGCCAACAAACCTATTTGAAAATTATTTGCTCCCATGAGCAAAGCCATTGCCACAAGAAAAGCGCCTCCGGTAAGTGCAGTCATGGCCTCTGCTGCGAGCCCGTCACCAATCACAAATTTTAAACCACGCTGAATCTCCTGTTCAGTAAGTTCTTTTTTGGGTTGCAAATTCATAAGACGAGTTTACAAATTGATGCAACTTGCGCAATGATTATACCAAAGCAAAAGTGATGATGTACTTATTAACGTATCTGTTATTAAGGTGGTGGAACTTGGGAATTTTTTTTTTGCTACCAATCTGTAGAATATCTATTGAACTTTCGTTGCGTCGTCACTGACCCCGAGTTAGGTTTTGGGTGCTGCATCGGGGCACTCTTGTACTTGTATTAATTCTATTCAACAGTGCGAAGCAAGATGTCTGACACATGCAAACCGTTTGATACCTAACTAATCTTCGTGTCTTTATGTCTTCGTGGCAAAAATTCTGTTTACTTTTGCTTTTGATTATGGAAGCAACTATAACACCCGTTATCTCTGCACGTAAAAGAGAAATTGTAAAACAATATTTTGCGGAATTAGATAAGCACATAGAACAACTAAAAAAAGGTGAAGTAGAACACATGTTCGAAATAAGAGATTTTGCAGAGCTATTGCATGTGCATCCAGTTCATTTAAGCAACACTATTAAACAAGTAACAGGAAAATCAACCTGTGATTTTTATGAAGAACGATTGGTAGAGATTGCGAAAGAATTATTGCTAACAACATCAATGAGCATATCACAAATAGCAACACAGCTTACTTACGACCCTTCCAACTTCACCAAATTTTTTAAACGATTTACCGGAACTACACCGAAGAAATTCAGAGAGGCTTTCTTTACAGTATAGCGGCGCATTATCCAATAGAACATATTATTAAGATTTCCGAATGATTAATCGCATTAATCTTAATAATCCTGACAATCTGCGTTCTATTCTTCACTCAAAATCTTAAACCCTCACCATTTTTTCTTAAACTCTCACCAAAACAGCATGATTGTTGAAACATAGTTTTGCGCACTAAAAATCAAACTATGTCGGCACAAACAAAAATTGCATTGGTAACCGGCGGCAGCCGCGGGTTAGGAAAAGATATGGCAATCAGCATCGCTAAAAAAGGAATGGATGTAATTCTTACTTATCGCTCCAATGAATCAGAAGCACAAAATACAGTTCATGAAATTGAAAGTCTCGGGCAACAAGCAGCGGCGCTTCATTTAGATATGAGTGATTTTGATTCACTCGACAGCTTTGTACAGCAGGTGCTCACGAAACTGAAATCAAAATGGAATGCAAATTCATTTGATTTCTTAATAAACAATGCAGGCTTCGGTGCAACTGTTCCATTTGAAAAAGTAACAGAAGAGTTATTCAATGAATTTCTAAATGTGCATTTCAAAGGCGTATATTTTTTAACCCAGAAATTTGTTCCATATATTAACAACGGCGGACACATCATCAATATTTCTACAGGTACTACGCGATTCAGTAATCCCGGTTATTCCGTATATGCTTCCATGAAAGGTGCTATAGAAGTGTTTACAAAATATCTTGCAAAAGAGCTTGGTGCAAAAGGTATTCGTGCCAATGTTGTTGCACCCGGACCAATTGAAACAGATTTCAATAATGCCACAATTCGCAATAATCCTCAAATAAAAGAAAGATTAAGTTCTTTGTCTCCATTAAATCGTGTGGGTACTCCAAACGATATAGGCGGTGTTGTTGCTTTTCTTTGCACAGAAGAAGCTGCGTGGATAAACGCCCAAAGAATTGAAGTGAGTGGCGGAATTAATGGGTGAGGAAGTTGAAGGTTTAAAGTTAGAAAAGACCCAACGCCTAAAACTTTAAACCTTATCCTTAAACCCTCGCCTTACACCTTTAACCTACGCCTTACGCCCTTAACCTTCAACTTTAAACCTTCCAACTCACGTTGTATATTTGAGGCAATGAAAAATAATTTATTCATAGCATTGGAAGGTATTGACGGAAGTGGCAAAAGCACACAGGTAAAAAAACTTGCCGAAAAACTTACCTCGATTGGCCAAAAAGTATATATAACCTATGAACCGACTGATGGTCCTGTGGGTTCACTCATCAGAAATATTTTTAGAGGACGATTAACGGCAGACCACAAAACCATTGCAGGCTTATTTGCTGCCGACAGGTTAGATCATCTTCTTAATACAGTAAACGGCATCATAAAAAAAATTGAAGATGGCTATACGGTGATTACAGACCGTTATTATTTTTCATCCTATGCATATCATGGCACGCACATGGATATGGATTGGGTGATTGACACAAATGCGATGAGCGCTCAATTGCTAAAACCTGATTTGAATATTTTTATAGATGTGCCTCCGGAAGTTTGCATGTCACGTTTAAGTGCAAACAGAAACATGATAGAGTTATACGAAACGCTCGAAAACCTTCACAACGTACGAGTAAAATATCTCGAAGCATTTGAAAAATTAAAAAACCACGAAAACATTTTTATCACCAATGGTAATCGTTCTTTAGATGCAATCACCAACGATATTTGGGAAGAGCTTCAAAAAATATTAAAGCAGGAGAAGAGTTATACTTCTTAGTTGATACTTATTCTACTCAAGTTCCCCACCAACATTTTCTTTAATTTTGTTTACATGGACATCAAAGAAATCATAACCATTGATAATGATATTTTAGGTGGACAACCTGTGTTCACCGGAACACGTGTTCCTGTTGAAAGCTTATTCGACCATTTAGAGGCAGGTGTTCCTCTTGATGAATTTTTAGACGAATTCCCTACCGTCTCCAGGGAACAAGCAGTAGCATTACTGGACATAGCTAATAAACTTTTAACATCTAAAAATGTAGAACAACTTTATGCGATTGTTGCTTGATGAAAACCTGCCTAAAAAACTTAAACTCGATTTTTTTGAACATGAAATTTACACCGTGCGTGACAAAAAGTGGAATGGTATTAAAAATGGACCATTGTTGAAACTCTTACTTGAGAATTCATTCGACGCATTATTGACTTATGATAAAAACTTGCAGCATCAACAAAACTTTTCGAAATACACGATAACAGTTTTTGTGCTCACTGCCAAAATCAACAGATATATTGAATTGACAAAGTTGACACCAAAAATCAAACAATATTTAAATTCAGAAAATATGCCACCTGGTCCTGTCATTATTAGAGAAGAAGAACATCTGAAATGAACGTAATCAATAACAATCTCAACAATTAATCTCTCAAATCATTTTAATCAGTAAATCACCGGTTTACTTCAAACTCTTAATTATCGTAACAAACTCATCCGCGTTTAACGAAGCACCGCCTACTAAACCACCATCAACATCAGGTTGAGAGAATAGCTCTTTTGCATTGCTGCCTTTTACGCTGCCACCATACAAAATAGAGGTATTGTTTGCAGCGTCACCAAATTTTTTTGAAAGCACACTGCGCAAATGCGCTTGCATCTCCTGCGCCTGCACACTCGTTGCAGTTTTACCCGTGCCGATTGCCCAGATAGGTTCATAGGCAATCACAATTTTTTGCAACTGTTCCGTACTCAAATGAAACAAAGACTCTTCAAGCTGCTTTGCAACAAATTCATTTTGCGTGCCTGCTTCGCGAATATTCAGAGGTTCGCCACAACAAAAAATAGGAGTGATGTTGTACTGAAGGGCGATGTTTAATTTCTCTGCAAGAAATTGATTGTCCTCACCAAAATATTCGCGGCGTTCAGAGTGACCAAGCACTACAAAACCAATGTTGAGCGATTGCAACATTTCAACAGAAACTTCGCCGGTAAATGCGCCGCTTTTTTTAGTGTAACAATTTTGTGCTGCAATAAACACCTGTTGTTTGCCTGCAATTTTTTGTTGTGCCATTTGCAGGTATGGAAACGGCACTGCAAACACAACCTGCTGCTGCGGCTGCAACTGTGGAAGATTTGCCAAAACATCATCCAATAATTTTTCTGCCTGCTGTAGGGTTAAATTCATTTTCCAGTTAGCGGCTGCAATTTGTTTTTTCATTGTTTTTCTCGTTTTAAAATTATTACAATACTTCTCGATGCACCTTCGTACATATTGGTATCTTCCATTGCCACCACTTCCCAGCCTTCTTCGCCCAATTCGTTCAGCTTATCGCTTAGCGCCTGAAAATCTACTTTGCCACCAAAGAAACCTTTGGCAAGCACATCAAGCACTTTATATTCATATTTTTTCATTTGCAAAAATGGTTTTCGATTTTATTAGCCGCTGTTTTCGTTTTTATTTTTTTGAGCCCAACCGCGTTACTACTATTGAGCTTTCTTGCGTCGCACTCTTGTACGTTCTGTTCTTTATTTTACAATGTTACAAGGCCAATATTTTCTTTTCGCTCCTAAACTTACAATGTTGATAATTCCCCCTTTAGGGGGTTAGGGGGTAGATATGTTCCAGAACCTTCGCTTCATCATCACTCAATATTTCACCTTTTGTTTTTTTCCAATTCGCAACATCCTGTAATGCTTTTTTTAATTCATACTTTGTCGTTTCTTTTGTGCCCCAACTAAAATCAGGAATATATTTTGGCAGAAAACCTTCGCCAAACACATTGCAACAAACACCAATCACTGTTCCTGTGTTAATCGAACTATTGATAGATGTTCTGCTGTAATCACCCATAATAACACCACACTTTACATCAACTGGAACATACTCTTTTGCAAAAGCGCTCCATACTCTTACAATGCTTGCTGTATTCTTCATGTTGCTATTGGTAGTTCCCGCACCCATATTACACCAACTGCCAATTACTGAATCGCCAAGATAACCATCATGTGCTTTGTTACTATAACCCCGCATTACAACATTTTTTATTTCGCCACCGGCAACGCAAAAAGGTCCAAAGGTTGATGCGCCATAAATCTTTGCTCCCATTTTTAAAGTAGTGCCGTCGCATAAAGCAACCGGTCCGCGAATAAAACAGCCTTCCATAACGGTGCAATTCTTTCCTATATAAACAGGCCCCGTTTCTGCATTGATTATGCTGAAGTTTACAACTGAACCTTCTTCAATAAAAATATTTTCGCAACCGATACATTGATTACCCGATGGAAGGCGAGCAGATTTTTTCCCGGCAGTAAGAATTTCAAAATCTTCGCGCAATATTTCATTGTTCAATTGAAATATTTGCCACGGATATTCAATGCGCCTTACCTTATCCACTTTTAAAATTTTATTAAAAGAATCAAGCGCAGCAGATGGAGAAAATTCATTAGCAAAATTTTTTCTTCCGGCAATAAGCCCTTTATCATCTGCAATAGCTTCATTTTCTTTTAAGGAAAAAATAAGTTCAGTGATTTTTTTGTCCGGTATCAAATTTGCTTCTATCCAAAAGTGTAAACCCGAAGGGATAGGTTTATACAATAAAGAAAGATAATCCGCTGTTTTTATATAAACATCTTCGTTAAAATTATGTTGCCATCTTCCACGCATGGTAAATATTCCAACGCGAAGATCAGCAACAGCGCAAGTGCTGTTTAACGGATATAATTTAGTGCGATGGTAATTATCAAATAAAACAATGCCCATGTTTTATACACAATTTGTAAAGGTATTGTTAGAATAAAAACAAACATAAAAATTATGTGCACCCGATTCGTTTATTTTGCTTCAACGCTATTTAACCTTTTACAATTGTGATACGCATATTACCTCTTATACTATTTTGTTTTATCGTAAGCGACTGCAGCGAAAGCTCCGGAAGCAATAAAACTCCTGCACCCAAAAAAGTAAATAATTCTGATTTTGCTTTCCGTTCTTTGAGCGAGGGAGAAAAAAATCTTTATACCGAAGAAATAAGAAATTTTTACAATGCTAAATACGCGTCAAGAGGCTTTAACGGCAGTATTCTTGTTGCAAAGAATGGAGAAATATTATTTGAAGATTACAGGGGCATTTACAACTTTCAAACAAAAGAACCTATAACAGAACACACGCCTTTTCATCTCGCTTCTATCTCCAAAACATTTACAGCGATGACGATTTTAAAACTCTGGGAGCAGCATCGCATCGCGCTTGATGATACCTTGCAAAAGTTTTTTCCCAAGCTTCCTTATCGGGGCATTACGGTAAAAATGTTACTCGACCATCGCAGCGGCTTGCCCAATTATTTATATTTCATGGACACAGGTTGGGATAAGAAGAAAAAAGCTACCAATTGGGATGTGGTGAATTTTATGATAGAGCATCAACCAAGACCAATGGCTTTGCCCGACAGAGGTTATCACTACTGCAACACCAATTACGTGTTACTTGCTCTGATTATCGAAATCATTACTTCGCAATCTTTTCCGCAATACATGAAAGACAGTGTGTTTGCGCCGCTGGGTTTAAAAGATACTTACGTCTTCTCTATTGCAGATACTGCCAAATATATTCCCACCTATTCTGTAAGGCGTCCCTTTCCTATGGACCATCTTGACTGTACTTACGGAGACAAAAATGTCTATAGTACCGTTCGTGATTTATACATGTGGGATAAGGCGCTTTATGAGCACACGTTTCTTCAAAAGTCCACACTTGATATGGCTTTCACGCCTTACAGCAATGAGCATAAAACTATGCATAACTACGGTCTTGGCTGGCATCTCTATTTCAATACCGGAGATACAATTGTTTATCACAACGGTAAATGGCATGGAACCAACACTGCATTTACACGTCTTGTTCAAGACACTGCTACCATCATTATGCTTGGCAACAAATTAAACAACACCATTTATCATTGTCGGGAAATGGGTTGCATTTTTACCGGAAGAGACGACAAGAATGCTCTTGAAGAGTAATTGAGGATAAAGCAGAAGTTTTATTTTGATAAGGGCAGGAGTTTTTATGGCATCACTTGTTACGTCGCAATCACTTGATCGTTTACTCTTTGTGGCATCGCTGCGAGCCGCAGAATCATAATTGTTCAACAAATTGTATTCTTACGTAGGGATTACTTTTCCTTCCGTCTCCTTAGCTAAATAACCTTCTACTTCTTCAACCATACACCTACTGCCAATGAATAAAGGTGTACGTTGATGCAGTTTTGTTGGTCGTATATCTACGATACGCTGTGTGCCGCTGGTTGCCTTACCACCGGCAACTTCAATAATGAATGCAAAAGGATTACACTCATACATTAATCGCAACTTGCCTTGTGGTTTATCAATCGTGCCGGGATACATGAAGATGCCCCCTTTGATAAGCGTGCGATGTAAATCGGCAACCATGCTTCCAATATAGCGTTGTGTGTATGGACCACCATTTTCTTTTGTGCGTTTTTGACAACTGTCAATATATTTTTTTACCGACAAGTCGAATGCAAAGAAATTACCGTGATTTACCGAATAAATTTTCCCTGAATAAGGACACCTCATATCCGGATGACTCAAACAAAATTCTCCGATGGATGGATCGAGTGTAAAGCCATTTACACCACGTCGTGTTGCATACACATACATCGTTGAAGAGCCATATACAATATATCCTGCCGCTACTTGGTTAATACCCGGCTGCAAAAAATCTTCTTTTTTACATGGTTTTCCCAATTCACTTACCCGACGATATACGCCGAAAATAGTGCCGATAGAAGTATTTGTATCAATGTTACCGCTGCCGTCGAGCGGATCAAACATCACGATATATTTACTCCTGTTACTTACTTCGTCATCAAATATCACAACATCTTCCAATTCTTCACTGCCAATGCCGGCACAACTTATTCCATGTTGCAACACACCCATCAGTTGATTATTTGCAAACACATCCAGTTTCTTTACATCTTCGCCTTGCACATTCACCGAGCCATCATCACCGAGAATATCAACAAGACCGGCTTTGTTTACTTCAACGTTTATGCGTTTTGCAGCAAGCCCAATATCGCGCAGCAGGTTACTTAATTCACCTGTAGCATTAGGAATTTTACGGTATTGCTGAATGGTAAATTCGTCGAGTGTAAGTACATTTCTGTTTATCATGGCAATCGTTTGTACAAATGTATTTTTCTAAAAAATAATTCGAAACGTTTCCTGCTATCTTTGTTCAAAGGATGAGTATAATTGTTGAGATATTTCAAAAGCTTTGAAGAAAAAAATATTATTAATAAAGAATGATGAGATGAATGATAGAGAACTTCAAAAAAGTGTAGATTATTTTTACAAACAAAGGCGTTTGAAATAATAAGGTTTTGTGCTCTGTGAAACTCCCTGTCTTTGTGTTTCCGTGGTTCAGTTATTTTAATAGAAAAATAAAACAACATATGAAAGTCTTCAAATTCGGCGGAGCAAGTGTAAACAGTATTGAAAGGATTCAAAATGTAAAAACCATCCTCAAGGGTTTTGATGAAAATCTAATGATTATCATTTCCGCAATGGGCAAAACCACCAATGCACTGGAAAAAGTTGTAGAATCTTTTTATGAAGAGAAGAAAGAAGAATCATTTAAACTATGGGAAATTATAAAAACGCAACATATCACCACTGCAAAATATTTATTGGTCACACATTTTAATGCATGTCTTGAGCAACTCAATTCTTTCTTTACCGAAGTTGAATGGTTACTTCACGATAAACCTGCAAGACAATTTGATTATTACTACGATCAAATTGTTTGTGTTGGCGAATTATTGAGTACTTGCATCATCAGTTATTTTCTAAATGAAATGGGCGTTATCAACAAATGGATTGATGTAAGAGATATTCTGCGAACCGATGACAACTTTCGCGATGCAAATGTTGATTGGAATTACACTGCACAAAAAGTGAACGATCTAAAACAAAAATATTTTGCGCCGTTTAAACAAACGGAAACAGTGGAAGCTGAAGACACAACATCCAACTTCCAACATCCAACATCGAACATTGTAGTAACTCAAGGTTTCATCGGTTCTACAGATGAAAACGAAAGCACCACTCTTGGAAGAGAAGGTAGTGATTTTACAGCCGCCATTTTTGCAAACTTGCTCGATGCAGAAAGCCTCACCATTTGGAAAGATGTAGAAGGTGTAATGAGCGCCGATCCAAAACAATTTCCCGATGCACAGCTTATCAGTGAATTAACTTTCGATGAAGTGATTGAGATGGCTTATTACGGGGCACAAGTGATACATCCTAAAACAATCAAGCCCTTACAAAACAAGGCCATTCCATTATATGTAAAATGTTTTCTTGACCCGTCATTAACCGGCACAGTTATTTACAAAAAACAGCTTAAACATCTGCCACCAATTGTTATCATCAAACAAAACCAAGTATTGATGCATTTGCACAGTCAGGATTTTTCTTTTGTTGGTGAAAAGCCCATGAGCAGATTGTATGAAATATTTGGTCACATTAAAATAAAACCCAACCTTATTCAAACAGGAGCGGTAAGCTTACAGGTTTGTTTGGATGACAGAAGTGAAAAGATGGAGCAACTTGCTTCCGAAGCCAGCAGCATATTTGATGTGCAAGTTGAAAAGGGATTAACGCTACTAACCATTCGCCATTTCAATAACGAGTTACTGAATAAAATGATGGAAGGAAAAGAAATCGTTTTAATGCAGGAGACTAAAGAAACTGTGCAGGTATTATACCGGAATTTGTAAGTGAAATTCGTTTTAGAAGAAGGCGCAATTTTAAATTGTTGTTACTTAATTCCAAATTACAAATTCCCAATTCCTGAAGCTTCACCTTGCAACCTGATCTTCTAAAAACATTTAACACTCAACTTTTTATTTTCAAGTTGCATTTACTTTATTTTCGCCGCCACTTATGCGGAAGTTGCATCATTGGTTAAAGAATACAATTTTAAAAGTGGTGGATTTTTTTTATCCACCGTTCAAAAAATATATTCCATTACAAACTTTTCGCTACGCAGCTTGTGGCGGTGGCAGTACGGCGCTTAACATTTTTATTTACTTTATCACATTCCATTATATTCTTCACGAGCAAATAGTTCATACACCTTTCATTGCTATAAGTGCGCATATTGCAGCATACATGATCTCTTTCTGCATCACATTTCCAATTGGCTTTTATCTAAGCATGTTTGTGGTGTTTCCTGAATCATATTTGCGCAAACGCATACAACTATTCAGGTATTTTGTTGTTGTGATAATGTGCATTATACTCAATTATCTTTTCCTGAAATTATTTGTAGATGTGTGGGGCTGGTATCCTACTGTATCACTTATAGTAGCTACTCCTATTATTATTGCCTTTAGTTATTTTTCACAGAGGCATTTTTCATTCAAGGGAAATGTAATTCCAGAATAAATTTAAATTTGATAATAAGATTTTTGATTTTTTATGTGACGGACTGAAGTATATGTGGCATCGCCTGTTGTGTCACTCACTTGTTCGTTCCGATTTTTATTCAGCACAGTCACACTTATCAAAAATTTTACTCTGGCGATATAGTTGCTTTAGGTGAAGAAAACTTGCATCAGAGCATGCCGTTTCTTCCAACATATGAAAGAATTGCGCAAGGAACGATGCTATGAAAACTATAGCTGGCATAAAAATTCCAATAAAAGCTCTTTTCAAATCATTCCTCTATTCGAAAATTGTTACACTATTGTATCTATTTATATAACGATTACTTCACAATTTTCAACACAAATTTTTTTAACTTATACCCATTTGTATGTGAATAATTTTTCAAACGCAATACAGTTGTGAATGAGCAATTTTTAATAGCTGCATTTTCCACATGTGTGCATATCTAAAGCCTTGTTTTTTGAAAGGAGAAAGATATTTTCGTCTTCCGCTTCAAAAATTTGTAAGCACTACTGAAAGCCCATTTTTATAATATCAAAAAACGCCGGTTATGGTAACACAACAATCTAAAAAAGGTCTCCGCTTCGAACGCCGCTACACAAAAGAAGGAGTGAGCCCTTTTGACCTTTTTGAATACGACTATCGCACCAGTATTATCCGTAATCCAAACGGTGAAATAGTGTTTGAAATGAATAACGTTGAAGTTCCAAAACAATGGAGCCAAATTGCGACTGATATTATTGCTCAAAAATATTTTCGTAAAGCAGGCGTGCCGCAGCCCGATGGTACTATCGGCAGAGAAACTTCCGCAAAACAGGTTGCACACCGCATGGCAAATTGCTGGCGTGTATGGGGTGAGCGTTACGGATATTTTGCATCGGAAAAAGATGCACAGGTTTTTTACGATGAATTGGTCTATAGCATCCTTAATCAAGCTTGCGTTCCAAACAGTCCGCAATGGTTTAATACAGGTTTGCACGAAAGCTATGGCATTACAGGTAAACCGCAAGGACATTATTATATTGATCCCATTGATGGTGAGTTGAAGAAATCGAAGAATGCTTACGAGAGACCTCAACCGCATGCATGTTTTATTTTAAGTGTTGGTGACGACCTTGTAAACGAGGGTGGCATTATGGATTTGTGGCTTCGCGAAGCACGCATATTTAAATATGGTTCTGGTGTGGGAACAAACTTTTCTGCGATTCGTGCAGAAGGTGAGAAATTGAGCGGTGGCGGCACTTCCAGCGGATTGATGAGCTTTTTGAAAATCGGCGACCGTGCTGCGGGTGCAATAAAAAGCGGCGGTACTACAAGACGTGCAGCAAAAATGGTTTGTTTGGATTTAGACCATCCCGAAGTAATGAAATTCATCAACTGGAAAGTAGAAGAAGAGAAGAAAGTAGGAGCATTGATTGCTGCCGGTTACGATAATCATTATGAGGGCGAAGCTTACTTAACTGTATCAGGACAAAACTCAAACAACTCTGTTCGTGTTCCGAATGAGTTCTTTAAAACACTTGAAGAAGATGGCGATTGGGAATTGAAAGCAAGAACCGATGGTCGTGTAATGAAAAAAATTCCTGCACGTGAAGTTTGGAATCAAATTTCTTATGCGGCATGGCGTTGTGCCGATCCCGGCGTTCAGTATGATACTACAATTAATGAATGGCATACATGCCCCAAAGGTGGTAGAATAAATGCATCTAATCCCTGCAGTGAATATATGTTCCTCGACAACACTGCATGCAACCTTGCAAGCGCCAACCTCATGAAGTTTTTTGATACAGAAAAAAATATTCTTGATGTTGAAGGCTTCGAATATACTTGTCGTTTGTGGACAGTTGTTCTTGAAATTTCTGTTTTGATGGCGCAGTTCCCTTCAAAAGAAGTTGCGCAATTATCTTATGATTACAGAACACTGGGTTTGGGCTTTGCAAATCTTGGAACTGTGTTGATGGTAAGTGGTATTCCCTACGACAGTGAAAAAGCACGTGGCATTGCAGGTGCAGTTACCGCGATAATGACGGGCGTCGCTTACAAAACTTCGGCAGAGATGGCAGAAATTCTCGGACCATTCTCTAAGTTCACCGACAACAAAGAAGACATGATGCGTGTAATGCGCAATCATCGCGCTGCTGCTTATGATGCAAGTGAGGCTTATGAAGGATTGAGCGTAAAACCTGTTGGCATCAATGCAAGATATTGTCCTGATTATTTATTGAAAGCTGCAACGAAAGCATGGGATGAAGCAGTACAGCTTGGAGATAAGTTTGGTTACCGCAATGCGCAAACAACAGTGATTGCACCGACAGGCACAATCGGTTTAGTAATGGATTGCGACACAACCGGTGTTGAACCCGATTTTGCTTTGGTGAAATTTAAAAAACTCGCCGGCGGCGGGTATTTTAAAATCATTAATCAATCTGTTCCGGTTGCATTAAGAAATCTTGGCTATACTCAAAATGAAATTGATGCAATAATAAAATATGCAGTGGGAAGTGGAAGTTTTGAAGGAGCACCTTTCATCAATCCGCAAACGCTAAGCGAAAAAGGATTTATTGCAGAAGAAATAAACAAGCTGAATAATGCTGCTAAATCCGCCTTCGAAATAAGCTTTGTGTTTAATAAATTCTCTTTGGGTGAAGCTTGTCTTGAAAGACTGGGTTTTGTTCCCGATCAATACAACGATTGGAATTTTAATTTACTCGAAGCCCTTGGTTTTAACGAAGCTGAAATTGAAGCAGCAAATGATTATGTATGCGGAACAATGACTGTTGAAGGTGCACCGTTCTTAAAATCAGAACATTTGCCTGTGTTTGATTGCGCAAATAAATGCGGTAAAAAAGGTGAGAGATATATTCATGCGCATGGTCATATAAAAATGATGGGTGCATGTCAGCCATTTCTTAGCGGCGCGATTTCTAAAACAATCAATCTTCCACATGAAGCGACCGTAGAAGAAATTGCAGATTGCTACATGTTGAGTTGGACACTTGGGTTAAAAGCAAATGCTTTATACCGCGATGGGTCTAAGTTATCACAACCATTAAGCAACAAGAGCGATAAAAAGAAAAAGACAGAAGCGAAGGAAGAAACAACATTAAAAGAACCAAAAAACAAAACACAAGAACCAAGAGAAGAAGAAAAGTTATTACAAGAAGAACCACACATCGTTGACTTAAGCAAACTCACTGTTGAAGAGTTGCTCGAAGAAGTTCAGAAGCGCATGCAGCAAAGCAATGACACACAATTGAAACGTCAGCTTTCAAAAATTGTGGAGAGAAAAACATTGCCTGCAAAACGCAGAGGCTTTACACAAAAAGCAAAAGTTGGCGGACAAGTTATCTTCCTTCGCACAGGCGAATACAGCGACGGCACACTCGGAGAAATTTTTATTGACCTTGCAAAAGAAGGGTCAACGCTGCGCAGTCTTATGAACTGTTTTGCAATCGCAGTTTCAGTTGGTCTGCAATATGGTGTGCCGCTCGAAGAGTTTGTAGAAAAATTTGTGTTCACCAAATTTGAGCCTGCAGGCATGGTTGATCATCCTAATATAAAAACAACTACATCGCTTGTTGATTTTGTGTTCCGTGCTCTCGCTTATGAATATCTTGGCAGAACTGATTTGGTACACGTAATTGACAAGCCTGAGATAAGCAATCTTGGCAACGATGATGAAGTTTCATACATCGGCAAACCCGAGTTAAGCAAGGTTCGCGTTAATGCGGTTACTCCTGAAAAAACAAAATCAACTGTAAAGGCTGAAACAAGTTTGGATGCAGTGAATGCGGCGGCTAAAAACATGCAAAGCGATGCGCCTGCATGCAATGTTTGTGGTCACATCACCATTCGCAGCGGCACTTGTTACAAATGTCTCAACTGCGGAAACAGTATGGGTTGCAGCTAATCTTTTTTTGGATATTTGGATTTTATATTAAACCGTTTCTTTTCTAAGAAGCGGTTTCTTTTTTATCAATGATCAGAATGATTTGAGTGATGAAAATGATTTGTTGATGCTGATTAGAGTGCTTGAATGAACACTGATTTTGTTTCTATAAAGAAAAAACTTACCACTGCAATCTTAACCATTCTCTTGCATTTTTATAAAATATTTTTTCTTTTACTTCATTATTCAAATTCATTTCCTCAATTAGTTTACCGGCGTGTAATTCACCGAGAGGAAAAGGATAATCTGTGCCCAAGCAAATTCTTTCATCGCCAACCAATTTTAAAAGGTGTTGCAATGCATCTCTATCATGCACCAAACTATCGAACCAGAATTTACCAAGATAGTGACGGGGATTTTTGGTGTTATCAACAGCAGTTAAATCAGGGCGAACATTAAAGGCATGTTCTATTCTGCCAATAGTAAAAGGAAACGAGCCCCCGCCATGTGCAAATGCTACACGAAGTTTTGGAAACTGTTCAAACACACCACCAAATATCATCGAACAAATGGCACGCGATGTTTCTGCAGGCATACCAACAAGCCATGGCAACCAGTATTGCTGCATTTCTTTCTCGCCCATCATATTCCATGGATGAATAAAAAGTGCGCAGTTTAATTCTTCAGCAGCTTTATAGAAAGAGAAAAATTCTTTTTCATTCAAATTCTTTCCATTGATGTTAGTGCCGATTTCAATTGCAGGCATGTTTAGTTCTTCCACACAGCGTTTCAATTCTTCAATGGCAAGCTCAACATCTTGCAGAGGCACTGTTCCTATTCCGATAAAACGATTTGGATTTTTTGCAACAGTATCAGCAATATTGTCATTAAAAAATTTTGATGTTTCTAATCCGTCTTTTGGCTTTGCCCAGTAATTAAAGAGAACAGGAATGGTTGAAAGCACTTGTACTGTTACATCTTGTCCATCCATTTCTTTTATGCGAACTTCTGCATCAAAACAATTCTCATCTACTTCACGAAAAACTTTATCACCTTTCATCATGCAGGCTTTGCAGTTGCGGTGTTCAAGATGAATAAATTCTCCATAGCCAAACTTCTGAACCCAGTTTGGCATTTTTGCAGGCATGATGTGCGTGTGAATGTCAATCTTCATAAAACCCCAGTCCCCCTGAAGAGGTGTTTTGATAATACATAATATTATGATAAGTTATGCTTGGGTTTTATTGCTCCCCTTTAGGAGATGGGGGTTTCACCGGAAATTGCATTACGGTTCCGCATTTTTTGCAGGTGCGCAAATCTTCATTAGAATAAAAATGTTCCATGATTGGCGGCAACTGTTTTACAATGTCTTTTATAAAAACAAATTCTTCATACAATTTGTTACCGCAGTTTTCGCAGAACCACATAAAGGCGTCTTTTTCATCTTCTGCTTCTTCACGAACTTTTTCAATAACCAAACCCACAGTGTTTGCAGGTCTTTGCGGAGAATGTGGTGTTTGCGGCGGGAGTAAAAACATATCGCCTTCGTTAATGGAAATATCTTTTGGTTTTCCTTCGTCAATAATTTTTAAAACGATATTTCCTTCGAGCTGATAATACAATTCTTCGCTTTCGTTGTAATGATAATCTTTTCGTGCATTGGGTCCTCCGACTACCATTACAATAAAATTTTCAGCGTTTTTATAAACACATTGATTGCCTACAGGAGGCTTTAGCAGGTCGCGATGTTCATCAATCCATTTTTTGAGATTGAAAGGTGCTGTTACAGGCATGGCAAACAATTTTAGAAAGCAATTTAAAGAATTTAGGTTTTGAGTTTTATGCTTTTAGTTTTTAATACTTTTTGTTTTACATTTTATGTTTTTATGTTAAAGAGCATTGAACGTTTTAGCGAGAAAAATTTTCAAGAATAATTTGGCATCGGAAACCTGAAGCTCAATTGAAAGAGGAACCTTAAAACGAAATGCGACGCAACAGGTGATGCCACAAGAGTTTCAGCTCGTATCAAAAAAAATACCTCAACGATAAATACTCATTTTCTGCAAAATGTTTCTTAAAAAGCACACCTTTTTATAATTTATGCACATTGAGGTCGTTGTTTTGTGTTAAAGCATATTTTAGCAAAAAACCCTCTAACATGAGTGTATTATTACAAGTGGACACGAGCACAGTGGCAAATGGATTGAATGCAGTTCAAAACGCTACAGAAAGTTTTAGCCTGTTGAGTTTACTGCAAAGAGGCGGATGGCTGATGTATCCGCTGTACCTGTTATTTATTGCAACTGTTTTCGTTTTTTTTGAACGACTGATTGCTATTAGAAAGGCATCGCGCATTGAAGGAAATTTTATGAACATTGTACGCGACAACATCATGACGGGTAATTTAAGTGCGGCGCGTAATCTTGCGAGAAACACCGATAATCCCGTTGCACGCATTATTGACAAAGGCATTCAGCGCATTGGTAAGCCGATAGACAACATTGAAAAAAGTATGGAGAATGTGGGCAGCCTTGAAATATACAAAATGGAACGCAATCTTTCTGTGCTTTCGCTTGTGTATGGTATTGCGCCGATGATTGGTTTTCTTGGAACTATTTTTGGGATGCTGCAATTGTTTTACACAATTAACTCAACCGGTGATTTTACTCCGGCATCTATTGCAGGCGGGATTTATACGAAGATGGTTACATCGGCAAGTGGTTTGATTATTGGTTTGCTTGCTTATGTTGCGTACAATTTTTTAAATACGCAGATAAATAAAACAGTAAATAAAATGGAAGCAGCAAGCGCAGACTTCCTTGATATTTTGCAAGAGCCTACATCAAGATAGAAACAAATGAAATTTAAAAGAAGATTACATACACATAATGAAATGCATGCAGGCTCGCTGAATGATATCCTGTTTATACTGCTTTTCTTTTTTCTTATTGTTTCAACGCTGGCAAATCCTAACATTGTTAAGGTAAATAACCCTGCCGGAAAAAAGGACACAAAGGCAAAACAAAATATTGTTATCTCTATTGATAAGAATCAGAAAGTCTTTCTTGGTCAGAAGCCGATTGATATGAATTTGATAGACACTATTCTTCGTGAAGAAGTAATGAAACAAAGAAGATTTATTGACACGCCATCAGTTGTTGTGAATGCAGATACATCTTCTTACTATGGTGAAGTATTTCGCGTGATGCAAAGCGCAAAACGAGCCGGTGCAAAGGTTGTAGCGATTGTGAAGTGATTTTTATCGTGAGACGTGAAACGGCAGACGTGAGATATGAGAAAAAAGAGACAGCATAAAGCAGTCTCTTTTTTTATAGCGAAGGCATTCCTATTATTTGAACTTGAATACAAGAGAACCCTGGAATATAGTTCCTAACTGACTAAAATGTGAACCGTTGTAGCCTAAGATGCGATACCTGCCGCTGAAAGAGAGAAAGCCTTCGAGCAAACTTTTATCTTCTGCGTTGGCAAGATAATTTGCTCCCTCCTGATCAATAGCTTTTAATTCCCATTCGGGCAATACATTAAATACATTGCTTACAGTAACTGTTGCACTTATTTTTTCGGTGAAGTCGTAGCCAATTGTTACATCAGTAACAACTTTAGGTTTAAATTCTTGTTTTATGTGATTCATAAGAGAACCGCCATTGTCGAGGTCTTGAAATTCTGTCGGTCCAAACAAGGTATTATTAAGATTGAAACTCCATTTCTGCACGTTGTAATCAAAGCCTAAAATTCCTTTGTATTCAGGACGGCTCTTAGTTAACAAGGAACGTATTTGTGCGCTCAAAATTGTAGTGCCTGCTGATTTTACTGCAGCGGGATCTTTCGGTGAACCTTCAATTTCATTTTTCAATGTATAGTTAGCAGCGAGATTAATCGCAAACTTCCCGCTGCCTATTTCGATATTTCTGTAATTACCAACAAAATCAAGCCCGCTTGTATTGGTTTTAATACCATTAATAAAGAACTGCGCCTGTACCACACCCGCTGCCTGCAATATTTGATAAAGTGTAGTGCTTGGATCATCGGTGGAAATGGCGGAACTATAAACTATTCTGTCTCTGATTTCGATGTTGTAATAATCCAATGTAATACTTACATTTTTGGTTGGGCTAAGACCTAAACCAAGAGTAAACGTAGTTGATTTTTCAGGCTTCAATTTTGGCACACCTAACAAAAATGCTTGCTTACTGTTGTTGTTGAATAAACCAGACAATTGAATAGTACCTGCAACAAAAGAAGCTTGTGTTGATTGGTTATATATCTGATGTAAAGTTGGAGCCCTGAAACCTGTTGAAGCAGAACCACGTAAAACCACTTTATCACCGGCTACTTTTAAACGTGATGAAATTCTATACACAAATGCACTTCCGAAATCACTGTATTTTTCACCTCTTACAGTACCATTGATTAACCAGTTTGAAGTTGCATTTAAGCTTGCATCAAAATAACCACCAATGTTGTAACGGCTGAATGTTCCTGAATTTTCCTGCCGAATTCCAGGAAATGAGTTCGCGCCTTCACCGGAATAAGATGCAGTATCACCGGCAATAATTTTATAAGTTTCTTTTCTTGCTTCGGTACCAAAGCCTATTGCGAAATTGTCGGTAAGACTTTTTGTGACATCAACATTGCCTATAAAGTTATAAAATCCATAACCGCCGGGTTTAAATGCGGTTGGGCTTGCTTTTAGCAGTGTTCTGTTTACCGTATTGTTTACCGCATATAATTGTTGGTTGCCACCTGCTGTAAAACTTATATCTTGTTTCCATCCGTTTATATCACGCTTAAAACCTATTGTTGCGTTGAAGTCTGATAGGTCTCCTTCAAAGCTTGGTTCATAACCTGTATATCCTTTGTATAGTCCGGCTGCTTTATCAGCTTCAAAATCCATTTGAAGTTGTGAGCCGGGAGCACCATAACCCGAACCTGTGTAATCGGGTGCACCGGGTATTGGTGAATGCAACAAAACTTCATCTATTCTCCAGTAAGGCGTACGGAAGTTTGCATTGCTGTTTACTTTTTTGAAGATATATGCAGCATTACTATAGAAGGTAGCATTTTCACCAATGGGCACTCCTAAATTGTATTCAAATTTGGCGGCAGTAGTAGAACCTGTTCCGTTTTCATTATTTCCGGTAGGATATACTGCAAGATATCTTTGAATAGCGTCATTGGTAACATCATCACCACCGAAAGTGGCAATTTCAGTAGGTATATCAATTATGCCCGAACGCCGGGTGTTATCCTGCTGACTAAGTGCAATAGTATAATTGATAAAACCTTTGCTGCCAAAATTTGCTCCGCTGTTAAGCGACAGACCGTAATTACCACCATCTCCCTTATGAGTACCACCGCCTGTAAATGTGAGTGTGCTATATTGGTATCTGTCTTTTAAAATAATATTCATTACACCTGCAATAGCATCAGAGCCATACTGCGCAGATGCGCCGTCTCGTAAGATTTCAACATTTTTAATAGCATCCAGAGGTATGGCCGAAAGGTCTGGTCCGGTTTCACCGCGACCGGGAGAAAACTGAACATAGAGTAATGAACTTAAATTTTTTCTCTTGCCGTTAATCAATATGAGTGTACGGCTGGGACCGAGGTTTCTTATTTCATAAGGGTCTAATAAAGTTGTAGCGTCATTTACAGGAGTATTTACTGTGTTGAATGACGGAACCCGATATTGAAGCGTTTTATCAAAAGTAGTTTGGCCGGTAGATTTGAGAGTAGTGGCATCGAAATTATCAATTGGTAAAGGAGTGCCGACGACGGAGCGTGGAAGAGATCGTGTACCTACTACAAAAATTTCCTGCAGTTGTTGAGCGGCTTCTTCAAGCGTAATGTCAAGGGTTTGTGTTTGTCCGTCGGTGATGGTTACACTTGATGTTTGAGTAGTGAATCCGACACCAGAAAATGTTATTGTATAACTTCCGGCGGCGAGTTGAAGTGTGTATTTGCCTTCAGCATTGGTAAGTGTACCTTTTCCTTGGGGAGCCGTTACACTTATACTTTCCAATGGTTTGCCATTAGATTTTACAGTGCCGGTTAGTGTTCCTTGAGCTTTTGATAAAATGGATAATAAACAAAGCAATGAAGCAGTAAGCCATGATTTAAGTTTTCTCATAAACATGTTGTTTTAGTGAGGAAATGAAGATGAAATGATTGCCTGCGCATTCAAAAAATTGAAACACGCTATGCACTTTTTCATTACTGCAAGTCAAGTAGGGAGAAGAAAGAATTGCTTGATTGTTGATGCAGTAGAAACGTTGAAGCAGAAAGTTTTGATTTTTGTCGTCTCATAAAGTTTTGTTTTGGTGAAGAAATAGAATTAACGTCTGCATGAGTTTCCAAAAAATTGGAGCATGTTATGAAACTGTATTATTGCTAACAGAGAGAAAAATCAAAAAAGCATTAGCGAGAAGCACTAATAAGAACAACTTTGAAACTTTGAATTCGACTTTTTGTTTTCGCATACGGTTCGTTTTTGGTGAAGAAATAGGATTTAATCGCACCTATCCATTTCAAAAATTAGAACGGGCTAAAAATCTTAAGCTATTGCAGATAGAGCAGAAAAACAAAGAAGGTGTTCATAAGGAGAGGCTGTGAGAACAACTTTGAAACAGCAAGCTGCGATTTTAGTTTTCTCATAAAGTTTCAGTTTTGATGGAGAAATAGAGACTTAATCACCACCTATATCCAAAAAATTTGAAGCACAACATTCAACTTATGTAAGTTAGGAATAAAAAAGAAAAGTGTATGCGTAAAAATTAAAGTTGTGCAAACCTTGTTAAAAAGGCAGGCACATTTTTAAGATTTTCAAATAGTGCAATCTCAAACATCCAACATTGAACTTCGAACATCCAACATCAAACCCTACTCTCTCAACCGATAAATCGAACTGATGTTCCTTCCAAGCCCATCATAGTCCAAACCATATCCAACTACAAATTTGTTTGGAATTGAGAAACAGCAATAATCAATATTGATAGGATAAACAGTGGCTTCAGGTTTATGAAGCAACACCGCAATCTTTAGCGAAGAAGGTTGTTGATTTCTTATTTGGGGAAGAAAGTTATGAAGTGTTTTGCCTGTATCAATGATGTCTTCTGTAATAATTACGTGGCGACCTGTAATATCTGTATCAAGCCCGATTGCAGTAATAACATGTCCTGTTGATTTCGTTCCCTTATACGATGCGAGTTTTATAAAACAAATCTCTGCATCAATACTTAAGTACTTAAACAAATCCGCGGCAAACATGAATGAGCCATTGAGTATGGCAATGAATAATGGCTTTTTATCTCGATAATCTTTATTTAATTGAAGTGCAAGCTGCTGAACCTTTTGCTGTATCTCGTTTTCAGAAAGGTAAGGAACAAAATATTTATCGTGAACTTTTATAGTTTGCATTAGGTTGATTCTTTTAAAATGAAGATAAAAAAACCTGACAGGTTTTACAGTCTGTCAGGCAGTTCATTTAATTTGATATCGCCCTTAATTGACTTCAATTACGATTTCAACGATTGCTGTACCTTTCTCACAAAGTCATCGGTTACATTGGCGAAATTGGCAATTTCGGTAATGGTAAATTTATTGGCAAGTAAGAGATTTATTACCACTTCGGTTTTGCCCCTTTCAATACCTTTTTCAATACCTTCTTTGATACCTTCTTTGATACCTTCTTTGATACCCGTTTCAATACCCTCTTTTTTAAAGCGCTCTATCAACATTTCTTCAATACCCATAGTATTTTTATTTTCAGTTATTGCGAAAATCGCTTCATCAAATTTACCATTAAATTCAGAATCAGAAAAGCGAACATAAAATTTTAAAAAGTTCATCAGCGCTCGTCTTTTTTGTTCCAAAACATTACGTTTTTGCAAACCTCGTGCTATTTTCAATTTCAATCCAAAGACATCTTCATCGCTCAACTGTTTCTTTTTTAACGCCAATAAAGTAGTAAGCACAACTATTGCAAAAGGGTTTTCGTTTTTTTCTAATTCACTTTCATCCTGCTCTATTACTTTGTAAGTGTTGAATTGAAAAATAATACTGGTGCCAAGATGAGTATCTTGATATGCTGTGGGATGAAAATTTTTATTCGTATCTGTCAAAAGAGCTATAGCAGTTATCGGTTTTCTATACTTATCTAAAATGCGATAGAAATAAGTAAACATGCGGCGAGGAAAATCATCATCTTTATATCCTTGTACTTCAATATGAACCAATATCCATTCATCCTTCCCTTCTTTAGTAAATACCTTCACCAGTTTATCCACAAACTTGGGATGCTGCGTATCTTCTGAAGGAAAAAGTTGTTCGAGTTCTTTGTCGAGGAATTGAAATCCTTTGCTGAAATCGAATAATGTTTCTTCATTTTTAAAAAAGAAGAGAAGAAAGTCATCAAAGATGTTTTCAAGAATGCCCTTCCAAAGAATATCATCACGATTCATTTGATAAAAATATCAAATTTCAAAATCAGGTAAAAAATGTATAAGATATGATGAGATTTATGGCAAGTGCTCTTTCTAATAATATGTTTACAGAGAATTATTTTCTTTTTGCAAGCAGTTTTGGAAAATAGGTTGGCTTGCCCGGATGCAGATATACTTTTTCTCCCGGTGCCGGCTGCAAACCTTTCTGCATTTTATTGTATTCGTACAAGCTTTGCAATTGAACACCTTCTTTTTGTGCAATATCTTCAATGGTTTCAGAAGCTGCTACAACATGGTAATCTTTACTAAGACTCTTCTTCGGTTTTCTTTCAAGAAATATCAACTGGTCTTTTTGAAGAATATCTATTTTATCGAGCTCGTTGAACTCAAGTAATTTTTTGTAAGCGATATTATAATTGCTTGCCAATGCAAACAACGATGTGCCTGCAGTTGCATAAATTACTTTTGTTTGATTAATAGTAAACTCATGTTGCGGATAAGCACCATCAAGCACTTCAATATTTACGGCAGGCGCTGCAGTAGCAGTATTTGATTTATCATCATTCAACGAATATGAATCTTCAGTAGCATTATCAGCATCATTGCTTGCAACATCTTGTTGTGTTCCATTCTTAATACGGTTAAGTGCAACAAGAGTGTATTGTTGTAAATTATTATCGTTGATGGATTTTATCAAAAGCTTTGCATACTCGCGATTGGTTGCATAACCCGCTTGCTTTAAACCATAAGCCCATGATGTATAATCAGCAGGATCAAGCTGAAACAGAAATGCATAATTGGGGCGGGTCTTTAAAAAATCAGAATGGTCTCTATAAGAATCTGCAACTGAAGTGTAACTGCGGAAACACTCATTTTTCTTATCATCATCCTGATAAACAACATTGCCGGTCCAATCACTTTTACATTTAATACCAAAATGATTATTTGATGAAAGAGAGAGTTCGCTGCGACCGGCATCTGATTCCAATAATCCTTGTGCAAGTGTTATAGCGGCGGGCACGCCTGTGCGGATTTCTTCGTTAATAGCAAGTTCTTTGTAGGTGTCAATGTATTGCTGAACAGCATTGGTTTGGGCGGTGGCAAGGTTCGTAAGAGCAACCACAGCAAAAAGACCTGAAAAAATTTTCTTCATTAATTTTTCTTTTTAATGAGTAATAAACCGTCTCTTACCGTTAACAATACTTGTTCGGTTCTTTCGTCGGCAGCAACATGTTTGTTAAAAGCTTCAATCGCCAAGGCATTCTTTCCTTTAATGGGTTCTTCTAAAACCTGTCCATGAAACAAAACGTTATCAGCTAAAATTAATCCTGTCTTACTTAAACGTTCTACAACCAGTTCGTAGTATGTGATATACCCCGGTTTGTCAGCATCAATAAAAACTAAGTCCCACAAGTATGGTAAGGTTGGAATAATATCCCGGGCATCACCTGTATGCAAATGTATTTTATTATGCAATTCCGATGCTTTAAAATTTTTTAAGCTTAGCGCTGCATCCTCTTGTCGCAGCTCAATTGTATGCAATTCACCATTTGGTTGCAAGCCCTTTGCAAGACACAATGCGCTATAACCAACAAACGTTCCAATTTCAAGGATATATTTCGGTTGCATGATAGTGCTGATAAACTCAAGCAGCTTGCCTTGCACATGACCACTCAACATTTGCGGGTCTGCATGATGCGCATAAGTATCTTCATTTATCTTCCTCAATAAATTGTTTTCTGGTGATGTAAATTTTTCAGCATACTGCTCAACGAGTGGATGAATGAGTTCCATAAGTTAATTTTATTTTTTATGAACTTAGCTGTATTGCTGCTATGATGCTTTGGTTGTGTCACTCACTTGTACATTCTCATCGCTACTCGGCAAGATTCGATGTCGTTTTATTTTTCAAGAGTCCCGTAGGGACGTAATATCGTTAGCAAAAATATTATCCTAAATCTTTTGTGTGCCGTAGGTACACAATATTATAAATCGCGAATATGTTGCGTACCTACGGCACGCTTTCAAAATGCACATTTTCATTCTACCGATATTTTGTGCCTACGGCACAAGCTTAAAAATTTTGTTTCTCAATTTCCAATTTTCGGATTTCGGATTTCGAGTTTCGGATTTGTGACTTCGAATTTCGATTCCACTTCCTTCGCTTCCCGTGGCTTCGAAATAAACCACAAACCTATAAACGTAATAATTGCATTCATCAGCAACAACTCTATTCCTATTTGAAATCCATTGAACCATGCACTCACATTGGCGCTTAAGAAATAACACAGAGCAGGCGCTACAAGACAGACAAGCAAAACAGGATAACCTTCATGCAATTTTCTTTTTGTAAAAATGCCGAATGCAAACAATGCAAGCAAGGGCCCATAAGTATAACCGGCTACCGTTAAAATAATTCCAATGATTGATTTATTGTTTATCCACTTAAACACCATCACACATAAAAAGAAAATACAGGCAAATATCAAATGAACTGTAAGACGTGTTTTCTTTTTTTGTTTTTCATCTAAATCGTTTCTTCTCTTTAAACCAAGGATGTCTATACAAAAAGAAGAAGTAAGTGCAGTTAAAGCTCCATCCGCACTTGGGAATAATGCAGAGATTAACGCTATAATAAAAATGATGGAAATAAAAGAAGGCAAATATTGCAACGCAACCGTTGGAAACAAGTCATCACCTTTTGTAGCAATGTTGTTGTGCGATGCAAACAAATACAACAAACCACCAAGCAGCAGAAATAAAAAATTTACGAACACCAGTACAAAGCTGAAAGTGATTACATTTTTTTGCGAATCTTTTAAATTTTTTACGCTGATATTTTTTTGCATCATCTCTTGATCAAGTCCTGTCATCCCAATGGTAATAAACATGCCACCAATAATTTGTTTAAGAAAAAATCCGCTGCTGTTTACGTTAGAGTTGATAATGTTTGTATAACCTTTATCACCTAATTCTTTCATTGTTTCACCAAAAGAAAAGCCAAGCGTATGCATAATATAATAGACGCAAACAACCAGACCAAGCAACATAAATGTTGTTTGAAGCGTATCTGTAAACACAATTGTTTTTACACCTCCTTCAAAAGTATAGAGCAATATCATTAACAGGATAACAAACGTGGTAGCCCAAAATGGTACATGAAGATTTTCGAGAATAAATAATTGCAGAACGTTTATAACAAGATACAATCTCGCAGTTGCACCCAGCACTCTTGAGATAATAAAAAACAAAGCGCCGGTTTTATAAGCTGTGTTTCCAAAACGTTGTTGCAGGTAATTATAAATAGAAGTGAGATTTAAACGATAATAGAGCGGCAATAAAATAAAAGCAATAACAAAATAACCGATGAAATATCCAAGCACCACCTGAAAATATCCAAAGGCATTACTTCCAACAGTTCCCGGTACACTTACAAAAGTTACACCGCTTAATGAAGTGCCAATCATTCCGAATGAAACAAGCATCCAGTTGCTGCTGCGATTGCCGATAAAAAAAGAATCGTTGTTGCTGTTGCGGCTTGTGTACCATGCCACGCCCAGCAACAAAAGAAAATATGCAATAACAAATGAAAATAAAAATGTAGCTGACATGCTTTATATTTTTAGGCAGACGCAAGAGCGCAATGACACAAAGAATTTTTTTTACTTTACCACATAGGCACAAAGGGCACATAAGAATCACATAGCTATGTGTATCTATGTGCCTATATTTCTATGTGGTGAATTTGTCGAACAAAGAACTAAATGTACAAGAGTGCGACGCAACAGAAGTTCAATGCTTGCACAAAAGTTCTGGTTCATAAAATATCAGATAAACAAAGAACTCAAACATCCAACTTCCAACATCCAACATCAAACAAATATCTGCCATATAACGTTAAAATCATGAAAGGCTTTTAATATTGCTGTTAAATTATAAGTATGTACAAATCGGTGGCTGTGTTTTGTGGTTCTAATTCGGGCAATGACCCTATTTATGAACAACACGCAAGAGACCTTGGCAAATTATTGTATAAGCATAACATTACGTTGGTGTATGGCGGTGGCAATTCAGGTTTAATGGGGGTAATTGCTGATGCGGTGTTGGTAAATGGCGGTGAAGTAATCGGTGTAATCCCTGAAGTGCTTACAAAGATTGAACGGCAACATACTTTAATAAGTAAGCTGCATGTGGTGAACAACATGCACGAGCGCAAAAAAATGATGTATGACTTATGTGATGCTGCTATTATTTTACCCGGTGGTAATGGCACGCTTGATGAGATGTTTGAAATGGTTACATGGAATGCATTGAGCATTCATGATAAAAAAATTATCCTGCTGAATACCGCAGGATATTATAACAATCTAATTGCGCATATTAATACAATGCAGGTGAACGGCTTTTTGCACAGTGATTGGCGTGAAATGATTGATGTATATGAAACTCCTGACGCTATTTTTTCCGGGAAGGACGAAGATAAATATTGAAACCTCCGCGCACAATGGGAATAGCAGTACCGTTGTAATCTCTGTAAGGAGAATTAATGTCGTTCAGCAAATCCATGCCAACCATAAAATAATAGCTGCTTTGACCAATAATGCGTTGCGTGTAACCTATACCACCGATAAGACTTGTTGAACCAAAAGTTCCTTCGTTTATATAACCCGTGTTGTAATCCTTTGCATTTACTTTTATCCAGTTGGCTTCGAACTGTCCTTGCACAAAAAGAAAATGTATAGGGTAGATTCTTACAAAAGGTCCGCCTCCGTAATTAAAATTGCGATAACGCACATTGCCGTTGTAATAAGGATCGGCTCGTTCTGATGAATAATTAAGGTTAAAGCCAACGCCTGCATCAAGCCACTCAGCAACACTATACCCAATTTCGGGTGATACACCTATCTGGAATATGTTAGAGATAAACCCGAGATTGAGCCCACCACCAATAAAAATATTTTCCTTTCTAAAACCTTTGGGTTGATCGTCTGAATTATCATCGGGTGTGTATTGTGAAAAAGCAGCAGTAATAAAAAGAAATGAGAGAAGCGATAACAAAAATTTTTTCATGTTGCTTTATTTGGTGCAAACCTAAACGTTTCTCTTACTCAAAAATTTTACCTGCATTTAAAATATTGTTAGGATCAAATGCTTTTTTTATTTCACGCATTAAGCGAAGATTGGCTTCTTTAAAAACAATATCGAGATAACTTTTTTGAATAAGTCCAATGCCATGTTCACCGCTGATAGTGCCGCCCAATTGTTGCACTAATTCAAATAGCTTCCTCAAAATATTTTGCATTTCAGGATTGCCATAACTATTGGTCATGCCTTCTTTCTTTATTCGAATGTGAAGATTGCCATCGCCTGCATGACCAAAACACACTGCATGAAAATCATATTGTCTTCCTAATTCTTTTACACCATGGATCAACTTTGGCAATTCTGCTCTTGGCACTACCGTATCTTCTTCAATGGGGTAACCCGCAGCTTTAACATCTTCACCCACACGAAGACGCAGCTTCCATAACTCAGCTTTTTGTTGAGCATCGTCTGCAAAAAATATTTCTCCTCCTTCATAACGTTGCAACAAATCTGCGATGGCTTCCATATCGGTCATAAGTGTATCCATATTGTTGCCATCTACCTCAATGATAAGATGCGCCGCAATATCATCGGTCACTGGTACAACGTGTGAATCAACCGCGGCACTCACAATTTTTAATGCGTCAATTTCCATTAGCTCAAGAGCGCTTGGTGTAAAACCGGCGCGAAAAATAGCACTCACTGCTTCGCTTGCTTTTTCAAGTGAGGCAAAAGGAGCAAGCATCAGCAAATCGTATTTAGGAAGTGGAATAAGTTTCAAAACAATTTTAGTAATGATTCCAAGAGTTCCTTCACTTCCTACAATGAGTTGCGTAAGATTATAGCCTGTAGAATTTTTTAAAATATTTGCACCTGTCCAGATGATTTCGCCTGTTGGTAATACCACTTCAAGATTCAACACATAATCTTTTACAACGCCATATTTCACTGCTTTTGGTCCGCCACTGTTTTCAGAAATATTTCCACCGATAAAACAAGAGCCACGACTTGCAGGATCGGGCGGATAAAACAAACCCTTTTCTTTCACGGCGTTTTGCAGCACTTGTGTTATAACGCCCGGCTCTGTTGTTACCTGCAAATTGCGTTCATCAATTTGGAGAATAGAATTCATACGCTCCATTGATAACAATACACCACCAAGATGCGGAATTGCGCCTCCGCTTAATCCCGTACCCGCACCACGTGGCGTGACAGGAATGCGATGCCCATTGCAAATTTTCATTATAGCACTTATCTCTTGTGCAGTCCGGGGTTTTATTACAACTTCAGGTGGATATAATAATTTTTCTGTTTCATCATGACCGTAATGTTGAAGCGTTTCTTCATCTGCAAAAACAAATTGTTCACCAACAATCTGTTTAAATTGTTGTATATGGTCTGCGGTAACAACGCCTTTGTTCATTGATTTGTTTTTGCAAAAATAAGATGGAGTGGAGATGAAGTGGTAAAGATAATTGAAGTAATAGTAGGGCTGAATTTATTCTTTGTGACCAATAATTTATTGCAAACTTTCCGGCATTACTATTTCAAGGTCTTTGCAAATTTTTCGAACAAGATTGTTTTTAACTTCTTTATGACGAGGAACGGAAGAAATTTTTTTATTATCCTGATTTTGAAAAAGGAATGATTACTGCCTTCTCTTACTAAGAAACAATGATGTTTATTCAGATGCTTAATAAAATTTGTTGTCTTCATTAAGCAAGTTCAAATTCTTCTTTGATAATAGATTTACCTTTTTGTTCTTCTTCTTGCAGAATTCGTTTCGTATCTACATAAAGTTTGAAAGCATCTTCGAGATTTGCTTTTGCTTCTTCCAACGTTTCGCCTTGTGTATTCACTCCGGGTATTTCTTCGAGATATGCAATGTACCCTCCTTCTTCAGCATCTTCGAATACTGCGGTTAATTTTACATCTACTTTCATTGCTTTTCAGTTTATACAAATTTATCATTTTGTTCGCATGATTGAATCTGCTTTTAATGATATAACAAAGTTGTGATAAATATAATCGAAGCGAGATAAAGCTTAATAAAGTTCAGAACGTACAAGTGAGTGACACAACTGGCGATGCTATGAAAAACTTCAGCTCGCTACATAAGCAAATAATCGCCCTTCTTATTAATTGCTATTATCGGGAGTTGTTTTTCTTTATCAAAATAATCATACACCTCTTTAAGCTTTACTGCAAATTTTTGCATAGGGATATTATCTTTTGCAGCACGCTTTAAATATTCCATGCTTTGAGGATTGTTGTATCGCACGGGAAAAATATGTACCGGAATAAAATCTTGTCCATTGTTTTTTGCACTGGCAGCAAGCAAATACAGCTCTTCAATTTGTGAATCATTGATGGGAATACAACCAACCGTAATGCAACTGCCGTGAATATAAATGCCGCCCCCGGGATGCAATGAATCGCTCAATATTTTATCGGAAGGGTTTGGATAATTGAGCTTCAATGCCAAATGATACATGCGCGGATTAAACTCGGTAATGTAATAAAAACCTTCGGGCACTTGATAATCACCCGCCATTCTTTTGGGTCCAAGTGCACCTGCTAACGCACATACTCTGTAAGTTTTAAACAATTTAAACTCTTCGCTTGTGCTGTTGCGCACCCACACTTCCATCTGGCTATCATACTTAAAAGAGCGGATATAAATTTGTTTGGGAGGCCATTGCAAACCAGCCGCCGTAAACTGCTTTTGCAAAGTATCTTGCTTTAGTTTAAGCGCCTGTGCTACATTGGGAAAATTTTTTTGCGCATCAAGAAATGAGGGCTGTGAAAATGCATAACCACACACAAAAAGAGAGATTATAAAAAACCATTTTTTCATGATAACGAAAATATTAATTCTGTTTTGTTAAGTAGCGATATTCAAATTAAATATTCATAAAAATACCGTTCAAAAAACGACTTCACAACTTTATTTATTGCAAAATTAGTAATGATAAAAACAGCTTCTTCTCTTGGCAAGAAAAGGCAGCAGAATTTATGGAAGAAGGGGCATAAAATGTGAGAAAATAATTTCTCGGCGAGTTTGTCTTTACGCGTCAATACCTTGAAGTGCAGAAAATTACCCAGCAAACCGAAAGAGTAAAAACAAAATCCGCTACAACGGCGGGTTCATTTATTTTATAAGTCAACCAGCTTTTCCTATTTCTTTCCCTGCGTTTTTTGTTTCATCTCCTGCAGCTTCTTTTGCTGCTCCATCATTTGAGCATAGCGCTCAGCGAATTTGCTTTGCTTCTTTGGCTCTTTGCGTTTTGCTTCTATTTGTGCGAGAATTTTATCGTGATCAATAATGTAGTTCATTATCACGAATTGAATGCCAAGCGTAATAATGTTTGAAACTGTGTAATACCATGTTAATGCCGATGGTAATTTATTGAACACAAACAACAAGATAAATGGAAAAATATACGGCATGTATTTCATTGCAGGATTATCTTGTTGTGGCGTCATTGCCATGTTGTAAACAGAAATGAGGAAGCTTGTTATAACTGCCGTAAGTGTGAACAAACTTATATGGTTGAAAGTGTCTCCGGAAAAAGGAAGCCGTACGAGAATATCATAAGATGAAAGATCTTTTGCCCAAAGAAAATTTTGACCACGTAACGCAATTTCACTGCTAAAGAAACTGTACAACGCAAAGAAGATAGGTATTTGCAGCAATGCCGGCATACAGCCACCTAAAGGACTAACGCCTGCTTCACGAAACAACTTCATTTGTTCCATTGCATAAGCCTGTTGATCGGGAAACTTTTTCTTTAACTGGTCAAGTTCGGGACGAAGCGCACGCATTTTTGCACCACTTAAATAACTGCGATAAACCAGTGGTGATGTAACCAAACGAATAAACAACGTAAGCAACGCTATAACCCAACCATATACAGAAATAAAGCCCGCAAAGAAATTAAACACCGGCATTATTATCCACCGGTTGATATACTTAACAAAAGCATAGATACCGGTACCAAGGTTTACAATATTTTCCATGCCGTTGTTGTATTGTTTTAAGGTATAGTATTCATTGGGACCGTAATACAACTGCAATGGTATGGTAACGCGTGATGCGGCAGGCACTTGAATCTTCATGCTTGCTGTTGAGTTAAAAAGCTCGGGTAACGAATCGGGCAGTGCTGTTACTTTTACTTCTCCTGAAGCAAATTTATTTTTTGTAAGAATTGCAGTATTAAAGAACTGTTGTTTGATACTAAACCAGTCAACAGGTCTTTCAAATGTTTTATTTAAACCCGAATAAGTTGAGTTGTAGTCGTAACCTTCTTCATCGTGAAAACTCAAGTTTGATTGCTGCGTTTCAAAACCGCGTGCAATTTGTTCCTGATGTGTAAGAACACTCCAGTGAAGGTTTAAAGAATTATTCTCAAGCAAACCGTTTGCTCCATCCAACATAATGTTCCAGTCAATCATATAATTTCTCGGATGAATGATGTACTGATGCGTGATGCTTTGTACTCCTGAATCACTTAACGTATAGGTGATGGTTTGTGTACCGTCTGCACTTTTATTTAATTGCGCTGCTTCGAAAAATAAAGAAGAAGTTTCGTTTGATTGATTTTTTGCAGTGTTGATGCTGTAACCGAGTTTATCATCGGGGCCGCCTGATAATATTATCTTATGTGTACTATCGAGCGAATTGTATTTCTTTAGTTCAACACTTTTTAAACTGCCGCCTTTATTGCTGAAAATGGCTTTTATTAAATCGGTTTCCACAACGGTTAATTGTTCCTGACCATTAGCTGCACGTGTAAAATTCCCGGCGGCGGCAAGTTTCGATAAAGAATCTCTATGCAGAGAATCTGCATAAGCAGCGGCTTTTTGTTCAGGTGTAATCTTTGCAGCATTAGCCTTGGCTGTTGAATCTGCAATCCGCTTTTGTTGCAATGCGATTGCTTCCTGTTGTTTATTTGTGTACCAGAAAAACGCAAAAAAAAGTACTGCCAGCAGCACCATCCCTATCACTGTATTTTTATCCATCTTCATATTAAAACTGAAAATTAGGCGGCAAAGGTAGGGAACGATCGGTGATTTAGAGTTTATGATTTTGTGATAATGAGGAAAAGCATAGTGAAGCAAAAGGAGCCAAGGCGGATACTTGGGGTAGCAGGGGATAAAACTGAAAATTACCTTCACTCTTTAATTGTTAATTGATCCGACAAAGAATTTTTTGACAATAAAGTAAACCTTGTAGAAATTTCGTTTCTCTCTTGTCAATACTGCGAAGACAATCATTTATTTCCTTTAGGGGTTAGGGGCTTTTCTTTTACTTTTGCGCTTTTTACAATGGAAGCACTCACTTATCAGCTTCTACATACAGACAGGGGAAGCAAAGCAAGGGCAGGCATTATAACAACCGATCACGGGAAAATTTTTACACCCATCTTTATGCCTGTAGGAACAGCAGGCAGTGTAAAAGCTGTAACACAACAACAACTGAAAGAAGAAATAAAAGCTCAAATTATTTTAAGCAATACTTATCATTTGTACTTACGCCCTGGCACAACTGTACTTGAAGCAGCCGGCGGTTTACATCAATTTAACGGATGGGGTGAACCTATTCTTACCGATAGCGGCGGCTATCAAGTTTTTTCGCTCGCAGAAAACAGAAAGATAAAAGAAGAGGGTGTTTTGTTTCAATCGCATATTGATGGCAGCCGCCACATGTTCACCCCCGAAAATGTGATGGATATTCAGCGCAGCATTGGCGCAAACATTATTATGGCGTTTGATGAATGTACGCCGTATCCCTGCGAATACCGTTATGCAAAAGAAAGCATGGAGCTTACGCATCGCTGGCTCGACAGATGTTTTGCGCGATTGAATGAAACAGAAAGCAAGTACGGTTATACACAACATCTTTTTCCTATCGTGCAAGGCAGCACCTACAGCGATTTAAGAAAACACTCATGTGAATATGTTGCTTCAAAAGATGCAACGGGAAATGCCATCGGCGGTTTAAGTGTTGGTGAACCCGAAGAAGTAATGTATGAACTCACTCAACTGTGCACAGAAAATCTGCCGACAGAAAAGCCGCGTTATCTTATGGGTGTAGGTACTCCGTGGAATATTCTTGAGTGCATTGCACTTGGCATTGATATGTTTGATTGTGTAATACCTACACGCAATGGCAGAAACGGTATGCTTTTTACAACACAAGGTGTTATCAATATCAAAAACAAAAAATGGTCAACAGATTTCTCGCCTGTTGATGAGGGTTTACCGAATGAAACAAGTCAGTTCTATACAAAAGCATATCTGCGCCATTTGTTTGTTGCAAATGAAATTCTTGCTTTACAAATCGCAACCATTCAAAATCTCTCATTTTATTTATGGCTTGTAACCGAAGCAAGAAAACATATTATAGAAGGTGATTTTGCTTCATGGAAATCTTTAACTGTAGAAATCATAAAGCAACGTTTATAAGATTTCATTTGCAATGCAGCGTAGAAGATTAATTTACTTTTGACCGAAATTAAATACCCCTTTAGGGGATAGGGGCATGAAAAAAATAGACTGGTACATAATCAAGAAATTTTTTACTACCTTTTTCTTTTCCATCTTTCTTTTTGCGGTGATTGCTGTTGCAGTTGACCTTGGTGAAAAGACAGATGATTTTGTTAAAGCAAATCTTAGCGCCATAGACATTCTTTTACAATACTACAGCGCTTTTGTACCCTATATTGTTGCACTCCTCTTTCCTCTTTTTGTTTTCATTGCGGTGATTTTCTTTACTTCAAAAATGGCGGTACGCAGCGAAATAATCGCTATCATCGCAAGCGGCACAAGCTTTCGCAGATTTCTGCGACCATATTGGATTGGAGGTATATCTCTTGCGTTATTATTAATGTATGCTGCCAACTATGTTATACCTATTGCCCAGGACCGAAGAACTGCATTTGAAGAAAAATATATAGACGTTAATTCCACGTATGATCCTTTAAAACCACGCAGCAGAAATATTTATTCGCGCCTTGACTCATTTACTTATTTCGGCGTTCGTAATTATGATACTACCATGAAAACCGGCGGACCTTTCTTCTTACAGCGCATAAAAGGGAATCAACTGGTATATAATCTCCGCGGCGAATCCATAAAATGGGACACGTCTTCTAAGACTTGGATTTTGCAAAATGTACTGGAACGAACTATTAATGGTTTGCATGAAAAAGCCACTTACTCGGCACGTGTCAATAAACCTTTTAACTTTAAACCATTTGATCTTAGCCACGATGAACACGCAAAAGATAAACTTACCACTCCCGATTTACATCATTTTATTGAGCTTGAAAAATTACGCGGCGCAGAAGATTTGCACGAGCTTCAGGTAGAACAATATCGCAGGTTTGCAACGCCGGTTGCTGTAATTATATTAACGCTCATCGGCGGAATTATAGCAAGCCGTAAAGTAAGAGGTGGAAGTGGCGCACACATCGCCATTGGAATTATGCTTGGTGCAGCATTTATTCTTATGGACAGATTCTCTACCATGTTTAGCACGAAAGGAAATCTTCCACCACTTATCGCAGCATGGATTCCCAACTTTGTTTTTGTGTGGGTAGCACTTTATTTGTATAAGAAGTCACCGAAGTAATGGTAAATAGTGAATGGGCAATCAATGTCGTTTAGTTAAGAAATAATCATTCGTATTAGATTCCTCCTCCGTCGGAACGACAAGCTTCGGAGTAGGATTTTGTCATGCCGACGAAGGAGGCATCTGCTTAACTAAACGACATTGAATGGACAATGGTAAATTGTCAAACGTGAGACGTCAAACGTAAAAGAAGTGTGTCTCGTAGTTTTCATCACGTCAAGACATTCAACAAATCAGAAACAACCAAATGCTTGTTAGTAAGAATAGATTGCATATTTCTGTTTCATTAAAACAACAGAGCATAACCAACAATCATTAACCAATTAACCAATTAACTTATTAACTGATTAACCAATTAACTCATTAACCAATCAACCAATTCACTAATTAACCTTTTGTCTTTATTTAAATCAAGTTGTTTTACCTTTACCGTTCCGCATATGCGGGACTAAACTTGCCGAAAAATTTCTTCTATTGAGAATACCGTGTTGTTTTTGAAACGTGATCTTGCTTGCTCAATAAAGTTAGGAACGTACAAGTGAGTGACACAACAAAAGTTTCATAGCAGTAATGCAGTTAAGCTCATAAAAATAAATTTCACCGCTAACGATATTATAAATCAAAAAGCAATTAATCTATAAACTATGGCAACGGGTAGCATTAAAGAACGTTTCAAAGCCAAGGCAGATACGGCTTTCACAGAAATGAAGGAACTGCTGAAAGAACACGGACATAAGAAAATAGGAGAAGTTATGCTGGCACAGGTATATCAAGGCATGCGTGGCATTACAGGTTTGGTAACCGAAACAAGCCTGCTCGATGCACAAGAGGGAATTCGTTTTCGCGGATACTCCATACCGGAGTTGAGAGAAAAGCTACCTACAGCAAAAGGCGGTGATGAACCTTTGCCCGAAGGTTTATTTTATTTGATGCTGATTGGTGAGTTGCCAACAGAGCAAGAGGCGAACGAGATAACAAATATTTGGCAACGCAGAAGTCATGTGCCCAATCACGTGTTTGATACAATTGATGCGCTGCCATTGAACACGCACCCTATGACGATGTTTGTTATTGGTGTTATGGCGTTGCAAACCGAAAGTAATTTTGCAAAAGAGTATGCAAAGGGTTTAGCAAAAAAAGATTACTGGAATCCGATGTACGATGATGCAATGGATCTTATTGCGCGTTTGCCGCGTGTTGCCGCATATATCTATCGCAGAAAATATAAAAACAACGAACACATTCAGCCGAATGGCTTACTTGATTGGGCGGGAAATCTTGCGCACATGATGGGCTACGAAGATGAAAGCTTTAAAGACCTGATGCGCTTGTACATGACCATTCATGCAGATCATGAAGGTGGGAATGTTTCGGCGCATACAACACATTTGGTTGGCAGTGCATTGAGCGACCCTTTCTTAAGCTACGCTGCCGGAATGAATGGTTTGGCAGGTCCGTTACATGGTCTTGCAAATCAGGAAGTGATAAAGTGGATTTATGAAATGGAAGATGAGCTTGGCACCGATTCGCCAACTTCGGAGCAAATTGCAGAATATGTTCAAAAAACATTGAGTGCCGGAAAAGTTGTACCCGGTTATGGTCATGCGGTATTGCGCAAAACCGATCCGCGTTTTACAGCACAAATGGACTTTGCTAAAAAACATATTCCGAACGATAAGCTTGTAAACACAGTATGGCGCGTATATGAAACTGTTCCATCCATTTTACAATCGCTGGGCAAAATAAAAAATCCGTGGCCTAATGTTGACGCACACAGCGGCGCTTTACTGGTACATTATGGTTTGGTTGAGTATGAATTTTATACGGTGTTGTTTGCCGTAAGCCGTGCGCTTGGCGTGCTTGCGAGTTTAATTTGGGATAGAGCTTTAGGCTTACCCATCGAACGTCCCAAAAGTGTTACCACCGAAGCCGTAAAGCTATGGCTCGACGGAAAAGAGGAAATTTGGGAAGGTTAGCTGCGAATAAAAAGAGTATATAACGTTTATAAAGTATATAAAGTAAAGTGCTCCGTGTTTTTGGAGCATTTTATTTTTATGGACTTAGCCACATTACTACTATTGAGCTTTGGTTGGTCGAGTAGGGCGAGTATTAATCTCACCCTCTCACAGAACCGTACTTGATAGTCTCCCATCATACGGCTCTTACCAGTCAATTTCAGTTTTGAAAGAAAGTGTAGCCGGCATACCAATGTGCAAAGAGTTTGTTGTTTGTTAGTAAATTGCATTTATGGAAACAATAGTCATACAAATAACAAACAACAAAGCATTAAAGCTTTTGCAGGAGTTAGAGGAGTTGCATTTAATAAAGCTTGTAAAAAGAAACGCCGATACTTCTCAAAAATTATCAGAAAAATATGCCGGCAAATTATCTCCATCTACAGTGGAAAAACTTCAACAGCATATACAGCAAAGCCGTAATGAATGGAATTAAAATTTCTTCTCGACAGCAACACTGTAATTGATTTTTTAGGCGCAAAATATCCTGCTGAAGGAATGAATTTAGTCAGCAACGCCGTTGATGATATTCCAAATATTTCCATCATTACTAAAATAGAAGTGCTCAGTTATAAAACAACTGATGAAGAATATGAACTACTTCAAAATTTTTGTAAAGATGCAATAGTGCTTGAATTGAATGATGAGATTGTAAACAAAAACAATTGATATAGGAATTCAGCACAAACTCAAAACTCCAGATGCAATTATTGCTGCACCCGCTTTTGTTTATAACATGGTTTTGATTACAAGAAATTTAGATGATTTTAGTAAAGTATCTAATCTCACTATAATTAATCCTTATGAATTATAGCTTGATGCCTGCTCAATAAAAGTTCAGAGCGTAAAAGTCTGCCTTCGCTGGTAAGCATACAGCTCATGAAAGCTTCGCCAGATGAAGTGAGTGACACAACAGTGATGCCACAATGAATAACAAGCTTGGCTCATAAAAAATCATACAATCATTTCAATCATTATAATCATTATTTATGCAACACCCGATAACAATTTCAGAAGCGCAGGAAGTAATACAAGATAATCTTGATTATACTTTGTTTTCGTGGAGTAAACAAAAAGGTATTGCACCAATTGCAGTGAGATATGCTAAGGGCGTTTATCTCTACGATTATGATGGCAAACGTTATATTGATTTTTCTTCGGGATTGATGAATGTGAATATCGGGCATGGCGACCAGCGCGTAACCGATGCGATAGTAAAACAATTGCAGGAAGTGAGTTATGTTACGCCAAGTTGTGTTACGAAAGTGCGCGGTGAGTTGGGTAAAAAACTTGCAGAGATTGCGCCCGGCAATTTGGCGAAAACTTTATTTACAACAGACGGTGCATCGGCGATTGAGAATGCAATAAAGCTTGCACGATTATATACAGGACGACATAAAATTATTGCGCGGTATCGTGCGTTTCATGGTGCAAGTTATGGTGCAATGAGTGCAGGTGGTGATCCTCGAAAACTTGCAAGCGATGCACAACAAGCGCCGAATTTTATTCATGTGGAAGACCCATATTGTTATCATTGCCCATGGGGTAAAGAGATAACAACTTGTTCACGTGAATGTGTGATGCATGTGGAGCGTGTGATACAATTTGAGGGACCGGAAAACATTGCTGCAATATTGATGGAAGGTGAGAGCGGTTCATCTGGCTGTATAAAGTACCCGCCCGATTATTTGCAAAAGATAAGAGCACTGTGCGATAAGTATAATATTTTGTTGATTGCAGATGAAGTAATGAGCGGCTTTGGCAGAACAGGCAACTGGTTTGGTGTTGATACGCATGGTGTAGTGCCCGATATGATTGCAACTGCAAAGGGAATTACGGCAGGTTATCTTCCGTTTGGTGCATTGATTGTGAGCGATACCATTGCAAAATATTTTGATGATAAAGTGTTGTGGCTTGGTCTTACATATTCGGCGCATCCGGTGTGTTGTGCAGCAGCGTTAGAAGTGCTGAACATTTATGAAGAAGACCGGCTTATTGAAAATGCTGCAACAATGGGCAGGTATATTGAAGATGAAGTAAGAAAATTAGAGCACCTGCACCCATGCATTGGTAATTTCAGAAATACAGGTTTACTTGGTTGCATTGAACTTGTGAAGAACAGAACAACAAGAGAGCCATTAGCGCCTTTCAATGCAAAACCTGATGAGATGATGGTGATGAATAAAGTTGCAGCCAAAATTAAAGAACTCGGTATGTACACTTTCGTGAGATGGAATTACATTTTCATTGCACCGCCTTTATGTATTACAAGACAAGAAGTGGATGAAGGACTTGCAATAATAGGCGAAGCGTTGAAGATTGCGGATGAATATGTTTTGTCGTGAGACGTGAACCGACAAACGTGAGAATTGTTGATTTTTTCAAGTTTCACGTCTGACGTCTCACTATTATCAATTGTCTCTTGTAATAATTCTTCTTCCCTTTGAATCTGCGGGACCAAATGCTTCATCAACTTTCTTTTCGAAATCCACACGGGTAATATGTTTTCCGCTTGCAGGCTCCTTCAAATCTTTAGTGCTTACATCATTTTTTATTTCTGTTGCAGTAAAAACAATTTCACCATTGTTTGCATCAAGCAATAAAATCGCGCCGGGCAAACCGCCAAAATTTTCGGGACCGGCCGGAACAGGAATATCTTCTGCATACCATGCAACAATATCTCTGCCTCGCTCTGTTTTTGTAGTGGCTTTTTTGCATGAGTGATTTAAAATGGTTTTTGTTTCATCGGCAAGCTTCCATTGTTGTGTGCGAATGGTATCATCAATAATATATTCCTTATCACCAAGCGATGTTTGTTGCAGTGTTTTTTGATTTGAAAAATTTTTATACAATACACCATCATCACCGGGACCGCCAAAGCGTATCATAAGGCGATTGCCGCCACCGTTGTCAAATGGGTCTGGCGCCTCTTCTTCTTCCACAGATTTATATACAGAAACATTTTTATTGAAAAGCAATTCATGTTTATCGGTTCTGAATTGCGGCACCATTGCTTTCATTTGCTCATCTTCCATTCTGCGATGCACATCAATCTTACGTTCGTACACAATTGTGCCTTGTTTTGTTTGCGCATGCGTTATGGTGATTGCAAATAAGAATGCAACTGAAAAATATTTTCTCATACAAGAATTTTTATCAAAACTAATTGCGGCATTCGTTAAGCAAACTTGGAATAAGGTTAATTAAGGTTAATGAAAAATTCGCTGCGTAAAGGATTGTATATTTTTGTAAGGAAGTGAGTAGTGAATGAATGTCGTTTAGAATTAAAATCGCGAATTAGATTCATCCTAACGTCGGAATGACAAGCTTCGTAGTAAGATTTTGTTATGCCGACGAAGGAGGCATCTGCGTAACTAAACGATATTGATTGGTCAATTAACTTTTGGCATTTCTATTCTCATCCATATTACTCATCACTCATTCCTGACAACTCACAACTCATTATGAGCATACAAAAGCTGTCGAAGACATTCATGATAAGCACTATCATTTTAATAGCCGCTTTTCAATGCTATTGGATAACCCGATTGTATAAAGATGAATGGAGCAATCTGAAGAAAGAAACAGACGTTATGTTTCGCGATGTGGTGTATAAACTGCAATTGCAGAGGTTTAAAAGCGATACAAACTTTGCAAAAGTCTTTGTAAAAAATGGACCCGATAATCTTTTTGCATTTAATGTTTTGGATAGTGTGAGAGAAAAGATAGTTGATTCAGTGTGGCGTGATTCATCGGGAAGAGAGCGACACGTATTTGGAAGATTCATAGGCGGATTGCGTCATGATAGTTTACCTGAACCTCCGGCAGGTGCACGAGTAGTAATAAGCGAAGAAGATTCATTTGATATGCCATTTCCGCCACCCGGTTTTCCTGCACCCAATGTAAAATATATTTTCAGAGGAAAGATTAATGACTCGCTTCCTGTAAGGAAAATAGATTCTGCTTTTAAAGCAGACTTGAGCAAGAATAATATTACTGTTCCTTTTGTTGTTAAGGTTGTTGCTGGGCGGGAAAAGGAATTGCGAAATTCTGTAAAGCCTGACGTACTGAAAACCAATTTTACATTTGTTGGCTTGAGCAATGCTTACGCTTATCAAGCAGAGTTTGCAAACCCCTTTACTTATATTCTTGGGGAAATAAAAGTTCAAATACTTATCTCTTTTTTGCTGATTGCAATAACGGTTTTATCGTTTGTGTTTTTGTATCGTAACCTTTTAGCCCAACGCAGACTTGCGCAAATAAAAAATGAATTTATCAGTAACATAACACATGAATTAAAAACACCGATTGCAACGGTAAATGTTGCGATAGAGGCATTGCGCAATTTCAATGCGATACAAAATCCTGAGAAGACAAAAGAGTACTTGGATATATCGGCATCGGAATTACAACGTTTATCAATGTTGGTTGATAAAGTACTGCGCCTATCCATGTTCGAAAGCAAAGAAATAAAACTTACCAAAGAGTGGTTTGATTTAAAACAATTAACAGCAGAAGTAATTAATACAATGAAACTTCAATCAGAAAAAAAGAAGGCAGCAATCGAATTGATTACAGAAGAGAACAATGTTATGGTGCATGCAGATAAACTTCATTTCACCAGTGTGTTGTACAATCTTATTGATAATGCTTTAAAATACAGCAAGGAAAAAATTGATATTAAAGTGAATCTGCAAAGAAGCGATAATATAATAACGTTGAGTGTAAAAGATAATGGTATTGGCATTCCACAGGAATACAAGGGAAGAATTTTTGAGAAGTTTTTCCGTGTTCCAACCAACAATACACATGATACAAAAGGCTATGGTTTGGGCTTAAGTTATGTAAGTGAGATCGTAAAACGTCATCAGGGATTTATAACAGTTGAGAGCGAGTTTGGGAAAGGAAGCACTTTCATTATTAAATTTCCTGCGGAAGAAAGACGGTCATTCAGTTTGATGAACACCCCAAAATAATAAAGGAGTAAAAATGCATGCGTCGCATTAAGGTTTTATATGTGGAAGATGAATTGTTTCTTGGAAAGATAGTAAAAGAAACTCTGGAAGGGCGTGGCTTTGAAGTTGCGATGGAAACAGATGGCGCTTTGGTAATGCGTGCTTTTAAAGATATACAACCGGACATTTGCGTGCTCGATGTAATGCTTCCGCACAAAAGTGGTTTTGAACTCGCAGAAGATATTCGCAGCATCAATGATGACATTCCCATTATTTTTCTTACTGCAAAAACGCAAACCGAAGATGTTGTAAAAGGTTTTAAAACCGGCGGCAACGATTATATACGCAAACCTTTTAGCATGGAAGAATTGATTGTGCGAATTGAAAACGCTTTGCGTCTAAAAAAGAATAACGGCGCAGAAGAAATAAAAACAGAAACTCTGCAAATTGGAAAATATGTTTTCAATCTTAATCGTCAAATACTAACTATAAACAGTATCGAAAGAAAGCTTTCTTATCGTGAAAGTGAATTGCTGAAATATTTTTGGCAACACCGCAACAACATTATTGACCGCAGAGATATGCTAAATACAATCTGGGGCAACGATTCATTCTTCAACAGCCGCAATCTCGATGTGTATATTACAAAGCTGCGCGGTTATTTAAAAGATGATGAAACACTGGAGATAATTACAATTAAAGGAGTGGGATACAGGTTTGTGGTGTGAAGCCAGAGATTTTAAGGGGTTCTCATCTTATACACTCTCACATAATCAACATCCATTTTTGCAGGAAAAATGCTGTCATCTATTCCTTGCTGACCACCCCAATCACCACCGACTGCAATATTTAGCAAGATGTGAAATCGTTTATCGAATGGCCAATGAGAAGGTCCCTTACCATCGTTGATAAATTGAAAATGTTGAACACCGTCTATAAATCCGCGAATAGCATAAGGTGTCCAGTCAATACGATATACATGAAAATCTGTTGTTGCAGTGGGAACATTTATAACATTTGTTACCTGTGTGTTTATCGTCCAGTTAAATGCGCCTGTATGTGTACTGATATGAATGCTATCAGGATCAAAACCAACTTGCTCCATTATATCAACTTCGCCGCTTTTTGGCCAATCGCCATACGCCCAATCTGTTGGCAACATCCATATTGCGGGCCACAATCCTTTACCTGTGGGCAGTTTAGCGCGAATCTCAAACCTGCCATATAAAAAATCGCCTTTGTTTTTTGTAACCATTCTTGCAGAAGTATAATTCATGCCACCAGCATTTTCTTTTCTTGCTTCAATGGAAAGTATTCCATTGTGCACCGTTACATTCTGCGCTTCGGTGTAAAATTCTTTTTCATGATTGCCCCAACCGCTGCCACCAATGTCGTAACTCCATTTTGTTGAATCGGGTTTGCCATCAACATCAAATTCATCTGCCCATAGCGGAATCGTATCAAACGTCCAACCTTTATCAACAGGTTTTATAGTTGTATCTGAAGAGGTTTGTGTTATTGTTTGTGATGAGCTTTTGTTGCAGGAAAATATGATGATAGCGGTTATTAATAGCGTTAGACTTTTGAAAAATTTCATGTTTATAATTTGATTTAAAATTACAAGGAAAAATAAAACTGCAATGCCGAATAGAAAAAGAGTTGATGGTTTTTGATAATGAATTAAAACGGAGTGGTATCAAAATGTTGAGTAGCGAACAGAACGTACAAGTGAGTGACACAACGAAAGCTCTATAGTATTGTTTCAGATGGGCTCATAAAAATCCTTCTAATTACTAACGAATGTATATCATCTATCAAAAAAAATCAATAACCTTATTCGTTTTGTATAACTTCATCATTATCTCGTTTGTAAACACTCCGCCATGTCAATCGCCGAACAAACACATCCATTTTTTGAAATTTCTCTTGCAGAATGGAGCTTTCACAAAATGCTTTTTGCGAATGAAATTTCAAATCTTGATTTTCCTGTAATCGCCCGAAATACTTATGGCATAAGCATTGTAGAATATGTGAATTTGTTTTTCAAGGATAAAGCGAATGACACAAAATATTTGAATGAATTACTGAAACGTTGCAATGATAACGGTGTAAAAAATCATTTGATAATGTGCGATGACGAGGGAACTCTTGCTGATATTGATAAGAAAAAAAGAATGCAGGCGGTGGAGAATCATTATAAGTGGATTGATGCGGCTACAATACTCGGCTGTGCCACAATTCGTGTAAATGCCTTTAGCGAAGGTGGCAGCGCCCAAGACGTGCAAAGCGCTGCGGTTGAAGGCATAAGCAAATTGGCAGAATATGCCGAAAAAGTTGGTATAAACGTGGTTATTGAAAATCACGGAGGCTACACATCAAACGGGGAATGGATAGTTGATTTAATGAGGCATATTAACAAGCCGAACGTTGGCACGTTGCCTGACTTTGGAAATTTTTGTGTAAAGCGTGAAGGCGGCGATATATGGCGTGGAAAATGTATCGAAGAATATGATCGCTATAAAGGCGTTTTTGAAATGATGCCCTATGCAAAAGGAGTGAGTGCCAAAGCCCAGCACTTTGATTCAGATGGCAACTGCGTTGAAACAGATTATTTTAAAATGTTTAAGATAATTCGGGATTCAGGATTTCGCGGATATGTGGGAATTGAATTTAGCAGTGAAGATACAGGCGAAGATGAAGGAGTTCGTAAAACAAAAGCACTGCTTGAAAAAGTTGCGGCAACTATGGGATGATTTTTTTGAAATGTAATCGCCTGAATTAATTTATCTTAACATCAATACAATTAGAATGACTTCTCTCAGAAAATATTTTCGCTTAGAGTTTCCTTTTTATAATCCTAACCGTACCAAAACGCGGATGGTTTTAGCGCGAGATATTTTTTATGAGCCAGAGTGAAGAATAAGTATGAAGCTGCCGTTGCGTCGCACTCTTGTACTATTAGTGTGGAAGTCGGCAAAACCGAAGTCCCGAAAGCATTTTACGACTATTTCTTTTTCTCACATCCCACTTTTCTTGCTTTCAGACTTACTCAAAAAAGAACTTCATCCTTATTATCAAGCCCAGTACAAAAAAAATCTCTACTTTCAGCAATCAAAAAATTTCTCTTGCTTATGAGAAAACCATTGACACTGCTTCTGATTTTTATTTTCTTTTCCAAAGTTGAGGCTCAAACAAAGCGACCACTTGTTCCTTCCGATGTTTATCGTTTGCAAGATGTTAGTAACCCACAAGTTTCTCCGGATGGCAACTGGATTGCTTATGAATTAAGCACCGTTGACAGTGCAAAAGATAAACGAAATAAAGATATCTGGATGATTAGTTGGGATGGCAAACAAAATGTGCAATTGACCAACAGACCCGAAGATGAGGCTACCCCAAGATGGAGCCCTGATGGAAAATATATCTCTTTTCTTTCTTCACGCAAGAATGACGATAAAAAAGATAATGACGATGATGATAATGCTCAACTATGGTTATTGAACAGGCTCGGAGGTGAAGGCAAAAAAATTTCGAATGTAAAAGGAGAAATAGAAGATTATGAATGGAGCCCAGATGGTTCAAAGATTGTGCTTGCTATGAAGGATGAAGATTTTTCTGATACCGCTTCTTCAAAAGTACGCAAGCCCTATGTGATGAACCGTTATCACTTTAAACAAGATTATATTGGCTACTTAGACAGTGGCGCTATTCATTTATACGTACTCAATGTTGCAACACAAAAACTCGACACACTTACAAAAGGAATTTATGATGAAACAGAACCAACATGGAGTCCCGATGGAAAACAAATTGCATTCACAAGCAACCGCACAGAAAATCCTGACAAGAATGAAAACACAGATATCTATATAATGGATGCAACACCAAATGCGTCCATAAAAAAATTAACATCATGGACTGGCGAAGATCATGAGCCGCAATGGAGTCCTAATGGTAATTACATTGCATACCTGCAAAGCAGCAGTAATGAGAATTTCACAATGTATGGAGAAGATTTGATTGCTGTTGTTTCTAAAGATGGCGGCGAACAAAAAGTTATATCGAAATCTGTTGACAGACCTTTTTCAAATCCCAGATGGGGTAAAGATGGCAAATCAATTTTTGCATTGATGGAAGATGACCGGCAGAGCAATGTAGTGTCGTTTGATATTACAACAACCAACATGACGAAACTTGCCACAGGTGAAAGAGTGTTTTATTCAATTGAATTGAATAAGGTAAACGGCAATTGCGTTACTCTTATGGGCGCGCCACATCTTCCGGTTGAATTGTTTGCGCTTGAAAAGGGTAACACACGCCGTTTAACATATATACAGGATTCATTTCTTGCTCCATTGCAGTTACCAACGGTAGAAGGTTTTAAAAGCAAAAGCAAAGACGGCACAATTGTGTCGGGCATTTTGTATAAACCTGCAGATGCACCACGAGGAAAAAAATTGCCACTCATTATGTACATACACGGAGGACCTGTTGGTCAAGATGATTACAGTTTTGATATTATTCCTCAAACGCTTGCCTGCGCAGGTTATGCTGTGGCGCAGGTAAACTATCGTGGCAGCAGTGGTCGAGGCGTTGAATTTACGAGGGCTATCTATGCAGATTGGGGCAACAAAGAAGTAATGGATATACTTGGCGCGGTTGATCATTTGGTGGCACAAGAAATTGCCGATCCAAATCGGATTGGCATTGGCGGATGGAGCTATGGCGGCATTCTTACCAATTATTCAATTGCAACTGATACACGTTTTAAAGCGGCATGCAGCGGCGCAGGCAGTGCATTGCAAACAAGCATGTATGGCGTTGATGAATATGTAAATCAATATGAGAATGAGTTAGGGCCGCCGTGGAAAAATCAGGAGAAATGGATAAAGCTCTCGTATCCTTTTTTTCATGCGGATCGCATAAAAACACCGACGCTTTTTATGGCCGCAGAAAAAGATTTTAATGTACCCTCGGTTGGTGCCGAACAAATGTATCAGGCTTTGCGCAGCAATGGAATTCCTACACAGCTTGTAATTTATCCGGGACAGCATCATGGGATAAGCATTCCAAGCTATCAAATAGATCGTTATACAAGATACATACAATGGTATTCTAAGTACCTGCAATCAAAGACAACCGGTAATAACTTTTGAGTTTTATTTAATGAGGCGAGTTGATGAATCATTATAAAACTTATTTACTCGCACCTTGTGGTGAGCACGTTCAAATTATTATTGAGCATTCACCATTGACAACAAAGTGTAGAAAGTACAAGTGAGTGACACAACCGCGATGACTAAAGATTCGTAAGCATGTCAAAATAAAATTTATTTAATATCAACGAGCGTTATATCAAAATACAAAATGGTATTTGGAGGAATGGTAGGAGTGCGCCCATAACAACCATAACATAAAGCAGAAGGAGCTACTATCTTTATGTGTCCCCCCTCACCTATTTTTTGCAATGCGATTTGCCAAGCTGCTATAAGTTGGTTTAAAGGAGGTAACGTAACAGGAGTGTTGGTTGAATCTATAGTGGTGCCGGTAATCATTTTACCTACATAAGTGGTTGAAACAACAGAATTAGATGTGGGCTTGGTATCATTACCGGGATCAAGAATTTGATAGAAAAGCCCTGTAGAATCTGTTATATAATTTATATTGTTTGCAAAACAATATGCCTGCATCGCGGAAACTTCTTCAGATGGGTCTTTGTCACTGCACGTAGGTGTACTATTTGATTTTAAACATGACGGTAAGATTAAACTTAATGACAATAACAAAAGCAAAGCAACGAAAAGAATTTTCTTCATAATGTTAGTTTGGTTTTAGAGACAAGAATATGTTTTAAATGGTTGCATTGGTTTAAGGATTATTGCTTTTTTCACTTTCCTTTTTAAAAAGGAGTTCGCGGTACCGCTGCTCTTTCATATCCCACTGATACTTTTTACAAAAGATTGCCATAAATACTGCAATGGCAATAACAGCAATAAGCAGTATCCACGGATTTAAACTGGAGTTTGCAACCATATTTGCCCTTTCGTACCAATTTAAATCCAGCGATAAAATAATTCCACATGAAATAAGTAAACCGGCAGGTAATCCTATAAAAAATTGGCGCAACAATTTCTTTTCGCGTTCACGGTTCTCTTTCCAATAGGCGAGAAATTTTTCTTCCTGCTTTGTAAGCATGACGCAAAATTAGGTTTGCATAAAAGAAAAAATCCATTTTCATAAATTTTATGATTTATGAAAGTAAAATCATTACTTTCAAATCAAAAAACCGTGAACCATTACGATCAGTTAATACGTGACTACCTCATTGAACACAGATCGGTCTCATTTGAAAAGATAGGCAGTTTAACGTTCACTGGCGGCGGTGTTTCTAATGAACAGGAAACGCCGGCAGGTTCTTTATTATTTCAATACGATAAAAAATCAACCACTACTCCCGCACTAATAGATTATATAGCACAACGCACCGGTAAAAGCAGGGTACTTATTGAAAGTGATCTTGAGTCGCATTTCGAGCTTACACGTCAGTTTATCAATATAGGCAAACCTTACGAACTTGAAGGCATTGGTATTATTAGTTTGTCAAAAACGGGAGAGTATATATTTACGCCTTACCAATTAACATCGGAAGATTATAGACCTGCAAAAAAGAAACAGCCGGACAGCACTTTTACAACTATTCCTGTTGAGAAAAAAAGATCGAACAGAGGTTTATTAATGTTTGTTGCTATTTTAATAATAGCGGGCGTTTTAGGTGTGATTGGTTGGGGAACATACAACTTTTTTGTAACGAGAAACAACAGTATAGTTGTTGATTCTTTGACGACGAGCAATACCGCTGTTGATACACTTGCATATTCGCAAGACACTGCTGTAAAAAAAGATAATTCACAGGTTATTAAAATTGATACGGCTCTTTTGAAAACCGATTCTGCAAATTATAGATTCATTTTTGGAAGAACGCAATCGTTGCAAAGTGCAATTGATCACAGAGATGAATTGAGAGTATTAGGCACCAAGGCTTTTCTTGACAGCGTTAGAGCCGATTCCATTACAATTTACCGGCTTTATATAAAAATGCGTTTGCCTTCTTCCGATACGGCTTATGTAAAAGACTCTTTACAAAAAGAGTTTCAGAGCAGCATTAAAGTAGTTCGTGCAAATTAGAGTTGCACCAAATAAAAATATTGCCTACTTTGGCGATCGTTAGCATTAACCAATTGTCTGCTCACAATCCGGCAGTTTTAAACAACGATTGTTTTAAAAGCACCCGTAAAAACAACTTGCTTCATGAATACTTACCGCGCACTTATTTTCTTTTTATTTTGGATGGCATTGTTGATTGATTGCTTCCTTATTTTTACACAAAAAACAGAGTACAGAGTTTATACCAAAACTTTGCTAATTCCACTGCTGATGATTGCCATTTATATTGAGGCAAGGAATACCAAGCATAGCACTTCACAAATACTCATAAATGTTGCTTTCTTCTTTTGCTTCTTAGGCGATTTTACTTTGCTTAACGACGAAGACTCAGGCAGGTTTACCTTAGGTTTATTTTCGTTTCTTGTTGCTCATTTAGTACTTATTTTTTTCTTTTATCGCCTAAAGCCTTTTACAGTTAAATACGCGACGTTTATTGTTATAACCTCACTTGTAGTGCTGTCATATATTCTTGGTCTGTTCTATTATATATGGGATAGTGTATCATTGCAAAATTTTGAGATACCTGTGGTAGTGTATGCTGTAGTTTTAGGTCTCATGGTAGTCACTTCAATTAACACGATTAAGAACCGGAGCATAAAACGGATAGCGAAATTTTACTTTATACCGGGAGCGTTATTCTTTCTTGTTTCAGATACCCTACTTGCATTAAGCAAATTCTATTACAACTATAATTATAGTGCAGTTCCTATCATGCTCACTTATGGATTGGCTATTTTTCTTTTAACCTGCGGTGCTATACGCTTTTTAGAAAAGTAGTTTATCGCGAAGACACAAAGAACATTTTTGCGCAATTGGTATGTTAAGCATAGCAACAATAAATTAGGTCTTTTTGTCTTAGGTGGCAAAAGGTTTAAAGAATCAGGTAAGGATTATCAAAAATGTCATCGTCTTTATTGTCTCTTAATTTTTGTACGTATGCTTTAAAAACGCTATAAGCGTTATAAGCTTTTAGAAGAACAATTGCAATTGTTTTCCTCATAGCCCCTCCAATTTGATTTTAGAGAATTAGTTTTTAAAAAATTTATGCTTAAAACAAGAATAAATATACTCATGCAATTTTCTTCACGTTGCCGCCACATGCACTGCAGATAAAGTGATTGCGACGCAAGGGACGGTACCATGAAAAGCTAAAGATGGTACCATAAAAAATCATTCAATCATTCTCATCATTCAAAATCATATATTAATTAAAAAATCCCCATCATGCTGCCACGATGGGGATTATACTTCTTAAAGCCCCATCAATTTATGTTAATGAAGCTTTTGATTCTCTACTAATAATCCATTCCACCCATTCCGCCGGGCATTCCCGCAGGAGCTGCGGCTGTCTTGGGTTCTGGCTTATCTGCAACAACAGCCTCGGTAGTTAATAACATACCTGCAATTGATGCTGCATTTTCAAGAGCAATGCGTGTAACTTTTGTAGGGTCAATTACACCGGCTGCATAAAGGTTTTCATAAACTTCGGTACGTGCATTGAAACCGAAATCGTTCTTACCTTCTTTAATCTTTTGTACCACGATGCTGCCTTCGATACCACTATTGATAACGATTTGACGAACGGGTTCTTCCAAAGCACGTTTAACAATGGAGATACCTGTTGTTTCATCATCGTTTGCCCCTTTGAGGTTTTCAAGAGATTCGATTGAACGCAGGTAAGCTACACCGCCACCGGGAACTATACCTTCTTCAACAGCAGCTCTTGTTGCATGCAAAGCATCATCAACACGGTCTTTCTTTTCTTTCATTTCAACCTCTGTTGCAGCGCCAACATACAATACAGCAACGCCACCGCTTAATTTAGCAAGACGTTCCTGCAATTTTTCTTTGTCGTAATCAGAAGTTGTTGTTTCTATCTGAGACTTGATTTGATTTACACGTGCCTGAATGTCTTCTTTCTTTCCTTTACCACCAACAATAGTTGTGTTGTCTTTATCAATAGTGATTGAAGAAGCCTGACCGAGATAACTGAAATCAGCATTTTCAAGTTTGTAACCTTGATCTTCGCTTATTACAACACCTTTGGTTAAGATGGCAATATCCTGAAGCATTTCTTTTCTTCTGTCGCCGAAGCCCGGAGCCTTTACAGCAGCCACTTTAAGCGTACCGCGTAATTTGTTTACAACCAAAGTAGCGAGAGCTTCACCCTCAAGGTCTTCCGAAATAATCAATAAAGGACGACCGCTTTGTGCAACTTTTTCAAGAATGTGGAGAATGTCTTTCATTGCAGAAATTTTCTTATCGTAGATAAGAATGTACGGGTTCTCCAATTCTACTTCCATCTTTTCACTGTTGGTTACAAAGTAAGCAGAAAGATAACCACGGTCGAATTGCATACCTTCTACCACTTCAACAGAGGTATCGGTGCCTTTTGCTTCTTCAACTGTGATGACGCCTTCTTTACCAACTTTTGCAAATGCTTCAGCAATAAGCTTACCGATGTTTTCATCGTTGTTCGCAGAAATTGCAGCCACTTGTTCAATCTTGCTGCTGTCGTTACCAACAGTTTGAGATTGTGTTTTCAGACTCTCAACAACTGCTGTAACCGCTTTGTCTATGCCACGCTTTAGATCCATTGGATTTGCACCTGCAGCAAGGTTTCTTAAACCTTCGCTGATGATAGCTTGTGCGAGCACGGTAGCAGTAGTAGTACCATCTCCTGCAATATCAGCCGTTTTTGATGCTACTTCTTTTACCATTTGAGCACCCATGTTCTCGATAGGATCGTCGAGTTCGATTTCTTTAGCAACGGTAACACCATCTTTTGTGATAGAAGGTGCGCCAAATTTTTTCTCAAGAACTACATTACGTCCCTTAGGACCTAAGGTTACTCTAACAGCGTTGGATAAAGTATCAACGCCTTTTTTCATTTTATTTCTTGCTTCAATGTCGAAGAAGATTTGTTTAGCCATATTTGTTGCCCCTATCCCCTAAAGGGGAATTTATCTCTGCAGGGGTGACAGGTTTTAGTTATTTAAATAATAAATAATTAAAAGAACTTTTATTGGCGAATTGCTTTTATGCGCCTGTGAAATAGTTTGCTTTAATCTGTATCAGAATAAGCCTTTTCTCCCATTTAGGGATTGGGGCTTAAACGATTGCGAGGATATCGCTTTCTCTCATAATTAAATAATCGGAGCCTTCGATTTGGATTTCGGTACCGGCGTATTTTCCATAGAGAACAGTATCACCAACTTTTACAGATACGGGTTCGTCTTTTTTACCGGGACCCGCTGCTACTACGGTACCGCGCTGGGGTTTTTCTTTAGCAGTATCGGGAATAATGATGCCACCAGCAGTTTTTTCTTCAGCAGGAGCTGGCTGTACAATTACCCTGTCGTGCAGAGGGGTAACCTTAAGTTGATTTGCCATAATTGTATCAGTTTTTATTTTTTAATGAACAGTTGATTTTTGTGCCGAAGGCATTCCTTCGAAGCATTTCTGTCTTAACGATTTTTGTGCCATGGTGTTTAAAAAAGTCAAAATTTCACTGGCATATACTCTCTCGTTTCAAAAAAAGAACAGTTGACAGAATTTGTAACGGGCTGCAAAGAAAGGGTTTTAAAAGGCTGTGACAAAATTTCATTTTTAAAATTGAAATCCTGTTAACAGCAGGGGCTGCCATCCCTACAGCGCAAGGACGTATGGTTTATTAACGACAAACTAATCATTTTGATAAGGCAATCATAACCTTATATAAATTTTCTTCTTGTCCATTATCCATGCAACACACCAGCATATCATTGTAAAGGAAACGGCGAACAACAAAGAACCAAAAGAGCCGGCCGCAATATTCTGAAAAAATATTTCATTTATCCAGTCAATAAAAATTTTATCTGATGTTACCCGAAGAATTAGAAAAAATAGAAAAAGGTTTGACAACACATAAATAAACAAAGGATTTTTTCCAAGCACTGAAAAGAAATGCACTCCGCCTTTCCATTGTTTTATCTCAATCGCAAAAAATAAAACGCTTATGGTTACAATATCAATTCCTGTTGTGTAAAGCACATAAGAACTCGTCCATAATTTTTTATTGAAGAGAAAAAAATAATTCCAAAACAATGCAACAACTATTAATAAACTTCCCGTTATAGCAAGCTTGGCAACGCATTCATAAGTCTTTCCTTTTTGAATAATAAAAGCACCGGTAAGATAACCTGCAAAAACATTTACCGTCGCAGGAATTGTACTTAATAATCCTTCAGGATCAACCACAATTCCCTGTTCACGATACATGTGTCGCTCACCAAGAATTGCAAGATCAATTTTTCTTACAGCATTTCCTGTGATAGTGTATTGCATGCCCGGTTCACCTAAGGTATAAAGCAGTATCCAATAAATTAATAGAGAAACAATAGAGGTAATAATAACCATGCGTAAAGCAAAATAACGTACAATTAAAGCTGCACTGCAATAACACAAAGCGATACGCTGTAACACAGCCATAATGCGGGTTTGAGAGAAAGAAGCAAATGCAATATGCCCGTTTACAAAATGCATGGTTGTGTACCATGTAAGTAAATAACCGACAAGAAATATGAGAAGCGTTCTTTTGAATATGTTGAACAGAATTTTTTTCTGTGATTGACGTTCCCATTTTTTCATGGCAAAAGGCATAGCATTACCAACAGCAAAAAGAAAAGATGGAAAAACGAGATCGGTGAGTGTGCAACCGTTCCATTGTGCATGCTCAAGAGGCGGATAGGGTGCAGCGCCACTGCCCGGTGTATTTACAATAATCATGAGGAAGATTGTCAATCCGCGAAATACATCGAGTGTGTCGAAGCGTTGTGATGTGGGGTTCATTCAATGAAATTATATGATAACATTTTTATAGACCCTTCCTTCGTCACGGTGACAAGCGGAAGATATGCCTAAGCCCGAACAATAAAATTTCAGCTTAATCAAGAACTTCAACTTGCTATACCGAGTTACCTATTCTATATAACAGATAAAATAAATATTATGATATCAGAACAGCTTAAATTTCGAGTGAAGTGAGACCGAAGACGGTCATACTTTAATTTTCAAAAAAATTTCTGTTGCTGCATGGTCTGACCGTCCCGGTCTGACCATCAAAAAAGGATGTAATTATAAGGCATGAGGCATCTATCAAAATCAAGATGGATGTAATTAAAATAAACTGCTTCGAATTTTTGTTGCTCAATATTTATTCTGCACATGAACGGAATGCGACGCAACGAAGATGCCACATGCACTTAAGTCCGTACCATAAAAATTCTTCTAACGAACATCCCACCAAACAGGTGTACTTGATTTATCCGGCCCGCCCAACAATGGCACTCCTGTTTCAACTACAGCCTTGTTATTTGTTTGATACTCGTAAGGCACAAATAAAAACCGTTTAATGATGCTGTCTTTTGGCACATCGGGGTTATCGGAGTTTGCAACAGGATACAACTTTGGATAACCTGTGCGCCGCACTTCAGCCCAAGCCTCAATGCCATCGGGAAACAATGCAATCCATTTTTGCGTGAGGATTTGCTGGCGCTGCTCTTGCACATTCGCAGAAAATTTCACAGGTATGCTTGCAACCGCGGGTGAGTTAAAATAATCGTTCAATGCAATGGGCGTACTTGTGCCATTGATATAATTTTCAATTGCAGTGTTATCGGCAATGCCCCATTGTTGCAGCGATGTTCTTATGCCCTGCTCATACAATTCCTGTGCAGTGCCGCCCATGTTCCATCCATTGAGTGCACCTTCGGCGCGAAGAAAATATGCTTCCGCTGAATACATAACGGTGAGTTTGTTTGTAGAGGCATCGTCTGGAACCCACAGTGCACCTATGTTTGAAGTACTGTCGAGACTGTTGCGCGGATCGGCGCTTAACTGTGCAGAAGTAAGACCGTTCCTTAATCCGCGATATTGACCCGATGCAGCAGGACTATAATATACCTTCATTCGCGGATCGGTGTAACCTTTTAAATAACTCTCCATACTTGCGCTCATGCGAAAACCCTCCCACGGCGACATAAGACTTAATCCGTTTGGAGAATTGTCGGCAACATCCATCATTGCATTATCATCGTTCGATGTCATCACTCCAAGGGAGTATGCTTTCTCCGCTTCTTCTTTTGCTTTGCCCGGTTCAACAAAAGAAATGCGCATCGCAAGACGCAACCGCAATGTGTTGGCGAGCTTTATCCACTTTGGAATATTGCCATGAAAAATAAGATCATTATCGCCATACGGCGTTTGCGTTTGGTCAAGCGATTGCAAAGTTGTAACAGCAGAATCAAGTGTGTTGAAGAGATCGTAATAAATATCTTTCTGACTATCGTAAGGAATACTCAAGTCTCCGTTGCCTGCATGAGAATATGGAACGGGTCCATAAAAATCTGTGTGATAATGGAAGATGTATGCCTTCCAGATTTTTGCAATTGCATTTGCACCCGCATCTGTGTTTTGTGTTGCTTCAATAACTTTTTTTAACGTGGGCCATGTAACGGTATAAACAGAATTCCATTGAGAAATAATCCAATCCTGCACAATTACATAACGATCGGTTGGAGCGCCATAAGCATCTGCATAAAACTGGCACCAGTAATCAGGGAACAATGCTCTTGCAAGTTCATAAATTCCGGGATCGCCGTAGATGCCTTGATACTCCGCTTTTGCGAATGCATTGGGAATAGTTGCCGGTGTTAATGAACTGAATGTTGTTGGATCTGTATTCAACTCATCAAACTTTTTAGTGCAGTTTGAAAATATGAATAAGAAAAAAAGGAGAGAGATAGTCGTTGTATATCGGTTGTTTCTTAAATCAAATATTTTCATGACTTAAGTTTTGAAATTTAGAAATTGATTTTTACATAAACACCATAACTGCGTGTGCTTGGAACGGGCGTATATTCAAGTCCCTGATTATTGCCTGTGCCGATTCCTGTTTCAGGATCAAATCCGTATGCATTGTTTTTTATAAAGAAAAGATTGCGACCAATCAGCGAAACGGTGGCTCCTTTTATAAATGTTTTGTTGAGCAGTTGCGAAGAAAAAGTGTAACTAAGATTTACTTCACGCAAACGAAAATTGGTTGCATCGTTGATAAATAATTCACCCACTGGATTTGCACCTGCAACATAAGTCCAGTATTCTTCTGCGGAAATTTCTGTAGAGTTTTTAGATCCATCTTGCATTACTGAATTAGGAATAACGAATTTTGTTTCTCTGTTTGCAAGTGTAAGGTCTGATGCACCTTTCGATGCGAGCAATGCTTCTGTTCCTGAAATTACAGTGCCGCCTTTTTTGCCATCAATCAAAACAGATAAGGAAAAAGATTTGTATTGAAATGCATTTGCAATTCCACCCGTCCATTTTGGATTATAGTTTCCGGCGTAATATTCAGAATTGGTATTTACAACAGGCAAGCCATTGTCCTGAACAATTATTTGCCCGCTTTCGTTGCGCACAAAACTTGAAGTATAAATTTCACCATAACCTTTGCCCTCTTCAACTACAATCATACCAAGCGTTTCGGGAGATGAAAGAGGTGGCGCCTTTTGAAGTGAATCAAGAGCAATCACTTTGTTCTTATTGCTTCCGTATGTTATGTTGATATTCCATTTAAAATTTTTTGTATCAACCGGCTTTGCATTTATCAAAAGCTCTATGCCTTTGTTTTCGATATTGCCTGCATTGATAATTCTGAATGCATATCCTGAAGGATTGGGAACACCAATCTGCAAAATTTGATTCTTGGTATTTGTTTTATAAAAAGTGAATTCTGCACCAAGCCTGTTGTTCTTGAATAATCCTAAATCCAATCCTGCTTCGAATGACCTTGTTTCTTCCGGTTTTAAATTTGCCTCATGCAAAACACGGTCAATATTTAAGAAGCCGCCATTACCGCCGGGTGACAAATAATAAGAAGGTTTCAATTGATTAAATGCAGTTCCGTTTCCGACATACGCATAAGATGTTCTTGCTTTCAACAACGAAATAAATGACGGCAAAGAAAGCATATCACTTAACACACCGCTTACACCAATAGATGGAAAAAAGTATGAAGCATTATCAACAGGCAGCGTAGAATTCCAGTCATTGCGACCAGTTATATCGAGAAATAAATAATTGTTATAGCCCAATTGTGCTGCGCCATATACAGATTGCTTTTCTGTTCTCTGAATAAAATTATTTGTCAATGGCGCTACTGCATTGCTTAACGCAAATAAGTTTGGCGCATTTAATCCTTGTGTGCTTACTGAAACTCCTTCATAACGAAATTGCTCAAGACTTGCACCGGCATTTACACTCAAACTAAATTTATCCGAAAACTTTTTGTTGTAAGTGAGCAACACATCATTGTTGAATTGTTGATTTGATTCTTTGTTAAGAATATAATTTCCTTGTCCCGGAAAATCGGTTAACCAGAATGTTCCGTTGTAATCTTTTTCTTCGCTGTTATCAGTATAATAATCTATGCTGCTTCTTACCTGCACACTCAACTGAGGCGTTAACTGATATCTCAAAGCAAGAAGCCCGATAAAGCGATTGCGTTTTCTTTCATACAAATTTCTATAGACACTCCAGTAAGGATTTTGAAAAGATGGTGTTGGCTCTGCCCAATAATTTTGAGTAAGCGTTCCATCAGCGTTAAGCGTTTCAAAATTGTTTATATCGCTTAATCGTAAGCTGCGTGGCATCGCATACAATGTAGCGATGGCATGATTTGCAGCGCCCGTCTTTGGACGATTCACTACATCTTCAACAATGTAATTTGCTTTTGCATCCAACGAAAAATTTTTCGAGAGCTGAATTGTTTGCCGCAGGTTAAGATTGTTTCTTTTGAATTGATTGTGTGGAATAATTCCGTTGCTGTAAGTGTTGGTATAAGAAAAATAAGTTTGAGATTTTTCAGTGCCACCTGAAAGCGCAAGCGAGCTAATTACTTCATTACCTGTTTCAAAAAAATCTTTGAAGTTATCGGGTTGAGGAATTAATGATTGTGTTTTATCTGTCCAGTCTGTTACCTGCTCACCATCCATTTTTGGTCCCCAACTGTTTTCGCTGTTCACGACAAAATTGCCGCCACTTCCTTGACCATACACATTTTGAAACTTTGGATAAATCGTTGGGTTTTCAAACATAACCGAACTCGATAACTGCACACCGATGCCTTTACCTGCACGACCTTTTTTTGTTGTGATAATAATTGCACCATTTGCCGCATCAGAGCCATACAAAGCAGCAGCAGATGCTCCGGTGAGTACGGTCATGGTTTCAATATCATCAGGATTAATGTTTGAAATTCCATCACCATTATCGCGTGTTCCAAAAAGTGTTACATCGGCAAAAGCTTTGGGTGTATTGTCAACGCGCACACCATCTACAACTATCAAAGGTTGATTGGTATTTGTAATAGAACGGTTACCGCGAAACACAATCCTGTTCGAGCTTCCAGGTCCCGAGTTAGTTTTATTAATCGTAAGTCCTGCAACTTTTCCCTGCATCGCATTCGTAACATTCACTTCTCTTGTGTTACTCAATTCACTGCCGGTAATAGATTGCGTTGCATAAGTTAAAGAACGTTTTTGACGCGTAATACCGAGTGCAGTTACAACCACAGATTGCAATTCGTTTTCCTGCGCATCGAGTGTAACATCAATGGTTGTTCTGCCGTTGAGCGGCACTTCAATTGTTTTGTATCCAACGAAAGAAAATTGCAAAACAGCATTTGCATCTTTCACTGTGAGGGTAAATTCTCCGTTCTCATTTGTTGTAGTTCCGTTCGATGTTCCTTTTTCCACCACACTCACACTGCCATGTGTAAGCGAGCCATCTTTGTTGCGCAAACTCACAGTGCCTTTTACCACAAGAGGGTCAATTTCTTCAGTCTGTAGCGCAATTACAATCAGATTATTTTCAAGCACACGATATGCAAGCGTTGTAGATTGAAAAATAATGTTGAGCACTTCTTCTATCGTTGCGTCTTTTGCCGTCACGCTCACTTTTTTATCTTTCGGCAGCAGGTCATCGTTATAGACAAAGCGGTATTTGCTATTGTGTTGAATATAAGTAAGCGCATATTTTATGTTCACATCTTTCAATGCAACATTTATCTTCTCTTGAGAAAAGCCATTTGCAAAAACATGAAGGCACCCAATTGTAAGCAATAAAGCGGTAAGTTTCATAATCAACAAGAACTTAAATAAAGCTTTCCTGTGAGCAAAAAGCTTTAGCACTTGCCCTTTTTTCATAATTTTAATTTGAGAAGTTAACTAATAGGGTGTGGCGTCGTTTCCAGCAAAGCCATCCCTTATTGCTTCGGGGAGATGCACCAACATCTCCCTTTTAGTTATCGTTACCCGTAAAGATTTTATGATGATTTTTTTTATGAGCCGATCTCTATTGCTACTATGATGCTTTCGTTGCGTCGTCGCAGACCCCGAGAAAGATTTGTGTGCTGCATCGGGGCACTCTTGTACTGAAGTAATTTTACTCAACAACCCACCCCTGCACCCCTCCAAGGAGGGGATACCAACCGCAGCTTTTCAATCAGCACAGGACGTATTTTTATCATCAGTAATTCTATTCATCAGCGCGAGGTGTATCGTTCAAAGAATGGCACTCTCCAACATGGCATCATTGCAATCGTTATAAAAACTTTCACGGGAAACCGAAAAAAAGTTTCAGGTCATAGCAAAAAAATTTTTGAGTGAACAATTACTTTTTATTTATCCAAACATCTGCTCCGTCAATTTTATAATTGAACGGACAAGATAATTGCATTGCTTCGAGTGTTTGTGTTAACGTTTCTTTCTCTATGGTTGCGGTAAATCTTTTTTGTTTCAAAGCTTCATCGTTGATGTGAATATCTACACCAAACCATGCATTTATCTTCGGAATAATTTCTTCGAATGATTCATTATCGAATTCGAGTTTATTATCCATCCAAACCGTTTCGGGAATCACTTCATGTTTATCTTTCTTGAGTCTTGTGATGCTGTACAAAGAAGTTTCAGCGCTATCCGTTTCTTTCAGGTTATTTTCAAAAGCAACAGGGATAATTATTTTTTCGTTCGGCTTAACGAGGATTTTTCTTTGCGGGTCTTGCTTTGTCGTTATTTCAATAACACCATGCAACAAAGTAGTTTCAATATTTTTTTGCTTTGGATAAGCCTTTACATTAAACGCCGTTCCTTTCACTGTGATATTTACAACACCCGCATGAATGATGAAAGGTGCCCCCTCTTTATCTCCCCCGGTGGGGGAGACAGAGACATGACTTACGTCAAAAAAAGCTTCACCAATAAGTGTGACCTCTCTTAAATTTTTACCGAAGTCTTTTGCATTGTATAAAAGCTGGCTGTTTGCATTGAGCCAAACTTTTGTTCCATCCGGTAATTGAATTTTGGTCTTAGAAATTGGCTCGGTTGCAATCTTTGTGATGTTTCCTGCGTTTGCATCTTTTGCGTCAGCGTTATTGTTTCTGTTGTAGTTAATGAATAAAATTGTCCCTGCAACAAATAAAATCAACACCGCAGCAGCAACATACTTGTTAATTAAACGAAATAAGTAAACAATATTTTTCTTCGGAGCATTTACATTCTTTTCAATTCGCTCCCATGTATCTTCACTTAAACTCATTTCAGGAAGAGTATGCATTGGTGTTTCCCAAATTTTCTCAAGCATTTCACAGGAATAGCCTGCTTCTTTATTTTCTGATAAAAGCTTATCCAGTTCAGCCAACTCTTCAGCAGTTGCTTCTCCGCTTTTCTTCTTTGCAAAAAGTATCCAAAGTCTGTCGCTAATCATAAATATGTGTAACGTTTCTATATAAACACATGGAAGGGATTGATACCCCCAAAGACTTTGAAAATTTTTTTTGGAAGAAAAAATCAGGCGTGAGAATAATTTGACAAATAAAGAAATTTGTGGGATACAAATTGCGGTTGAATAATAATTAAAGGGAACGCAACGATTGCGGCAAATACACAGTTATTGCCGTATGAATTTTTTTTAAAGCAATGCTTATTTGATTCTCTACTGTCTTCACCGATATATCCAACAGTTCCGCAACTTCACGATGCTTTAATCCATCTTCCTTTACCAGTTTAAAGATGATCCGGCATTTTGGTGGAAGGTCATTGATAACCTGGTTAATTTTAGAGATGGTTTCACTTGTTATCATTAAGTCTTCAGGTGTGGTGGCAACATGATAATAAGGAAGAGATATCTCGTTTAAGTCAAGTATTTTTCTTTTGTTGTGCTTGCGTAAATAATTGCAGCTAATATTTTTTGTCGCTACATACAAGTACATGTTGAAATTATCAACACCAGCAATTGTGGTACGTTTGTTCCAGATTTTTATAAAAACATCTTCTACAATTTCTTCAGCAAGTTCTTTTGAGTGAATTATCATGAAGGCGAAATGAAACAACTTGTTCGCGTAATATTCATACAGCTTTTTTAATGCTTGCTCATCACCATCGGCAATACCGCATTGAATAAGATATAAATTAAATTCCGGCGTTTGTTTCATTGGGTGAATAGCAGTTTTAACTTAACAATATTACTACTATTCTTTTTCTTTCTTGAAGCTGTGGGTAAGAGGATCTACTTAGCAAGTAATCTAATGTGAATCCATCTAACTTAACTCGGATTCAGAATTGCAAACCGGATTCTAAAATAACAGATGTTATTTGCGTGCAGATAAAGTGATTTCTTTTGTAATTATTCATTTCTGATGCTTAAAGAAATTTCATGAAATTTTGTTAAAACGAATTGTAACCCGAGTTTGGAAACCTGCAGATGCCACTTGCATTTCAGTCAAAAGAGATTGCGACGCAACAGACGATGCCATTATTGTTGCAGCAGGTATCATAAAATTCACGCCGTTTTATTCATAATTTTTACACACGTATTTGCCTTTGTGCTTAACACTAAATCCCTATCTTCGCACACTTAAAAAAGTTCTTTTCACAGATGATTAGCAGAAGAAATATACGGGTGAAAGTGATGCAGGAATTGTATGCGCAACAATCAGGTGAAAGTATTGACAACAATAATCCCGTTGCTAACTTGCAAAAACAACTGGAGCAGACAAGACAACTTTTTACATATCTGCTCTATTTTATAACAGAAGTTGCACGCTATGCCGAAACCGACGCCAAAATAAGAGCTCAAAAAAATTTACCTACCGAACACGATCGCAATGTGAACACCAAAATTGCGGGCAATCAACTGTTATGGCAGATTCTCGAAAACGAATCGTTTAAAAAAGAAGCGTCTTCGCGAACCATGGAATTTTCTGACACAAAAGAGCAGGTGAAAAAAATATATCATGAGTTGGTGACATCGGATGAATATCAAAAATATGTTCGTGTGAATGGGCGTGATAGGAAGAGCGAGAAAGATATTCTATTTTTTATTTTTACTGACCTTATGCTGCCCAACGAAGATTTCGTAACCCATCTTGAAGAACATTTTACCAACTGGGACGATGACGCAGAAATGATGAATCAGTTAATTCAAAACTATCTTCAAAAACCGGGCAGCTATAGTTTGCAACATTTGGTAGGTGAAGAGAAAAGAAAATTTGCAAAAGATTTGTTGCTTACAACGAAAGATAAAAATGAATACACCCTTGAGTTAATTAAACCAAAGCTAAAAAACTGGGACTCTGAAAGAATTGCCGCTCTCGATATGATATTAATGCAAATGGGTGTTTGCGAATTCTTGTATTTTGAAACCATTCCGCCCAAAGTAACCATCAACGAATACATTGATATTGCAAAAGAATACAGCACGCAACAGAGCGGACAATTCGTAAACGGTATTCTCGACAGTATTCATAAAGATCTGCTGTCGCAAAACAAAATTCATAAAATTGATTTCAAACAAAAAGCCTGAAACCGGAAACGCTTACATTTGCACTTCAATGAAAAATTATGAATAAGGTTCTTTTAATTTTTTCATCCCTGCTTTTGTGCTTGGCTGCATGCAACAGCACAGACACTTCTGCAAAGACTTCTGCAAAAGCAACGCCAGCCGATATCGCAAGAGATTCTGCGAACTACACTCAAGTGGAATGGCTTGATTCAACCGTAAATTTTGGCACTGTAACAAAGGGCGAAAAAGTGCACATAAAATTTCGTTGCAAAAATGTAGGTAGCAAGCCTTTGTTTCTTTATTATGTTCGCCCGGGTTGCGGTTGTACTGTTGCTGATTATACAAAAGAAGCGATTGTGCCCGGCGGGACGGGAGAGGTAAATGCAGAGTTCGACAGCAATCATGGCTCGGCAGGTCAGGTAAGAAAAACAATTACCGTTAAAACAAATACAACCAATCCTTCGCCTTATTTAATTTTTACCGGAACAGTAACTCAACCCGACAGCACTAAAAAAGGTTCTTAAAATTATTTCACATAAAATCAAACACAAATGTATCTATTGAACACATTTTTTTTAATGGCACCTCCTTCAGGCGATTCAAGTCCCCTGCCGACATTTTTAATGATGGGCGCCATTATTCTTGTTTTTTGGTTGTTTATGATTCGTCCGCAGGCAAAGAAAGCAAAAGAGCAAAAGAAGTATATTGAGAACATGCAAAAAGGTGATAAAGTTGTAACTATTGCGGGGATTCATGGAACTATCAATAAGGTAAATGATGATGGAACTATTCAACTTGAAATAAGCCCGGGCAGTTATATAAAAATTGAAAAATCTGCAATTAGCCTTGAGTGGAGTCAGCAAATAAATAAAAGTGCCGCAACACCTGCCATAACAGAAAAGAAGTAAGAAATAAAAGGTTGCTTATTAAACGAATTTTACAAAGAATATGAACGAATAAGAGTTGCTGCATCGCGGGGCAACTTCTTTTTTAAGCAGACTAATACCTAACCCTTTTCTTCCCACACCTGCGCCAAATTAACCAATGTTTCAACCGCTTTCTCCATGTCTTTTACACCAACCCATTCATGCTTGCTATGAATAGCGTGCATTCCTGTAAAAACATTGGGACAAGGCAAACCCATAAAACTTAAACGGCTTCCATCTGTTCCGCCGCGAATAGGTTCATTGCGCGGATTAAGACCTGCACGTTTATATGCTTCAATCAGGTTTGCAATTACATGTGGATTTTTATCGAGCACTTCTTTCATGTTGCGGTATTGTTCATGTACTTCAAATTGCATAGAAGCTCTGGGATAATTTTGCATTATGTTTTCTGCAATGCTTCTTAATCGTGATTCATGCTTGGTAAGATTTTGTGTTTCAAAATCGCGGATAATAAATTCAATCGTGGTTTTTTCTGCAATGCCCGAAACACTGATAGGATGAACATATCCTTCACGTCCACTTGTCGTTTCGGGGCTGAATTCATTCTTTGGCAATGCGGCCAAAATTTCTCCTGCAATCTTTAACGCATTTACCAGCTTATCTTTTGCATAACCGGGGTGTGCAATTACACCATTGATAGTAAGCGTTACACCATCGGCGCTGAATGTTTCGTCTTCATAAGTTCCTGCCTCACCACCATCGAGTGTGTACGCATAATCTGCTGCTAATTTTTGTAAATCAACTTTTGCAGTTCCTTTTCCCACTTCTTCATCGGGTGTAAATAAAATTTTGATGACGCCATGTTTTACCTCAGGATGCGTTACAAGATAATTTGCCATGTCCATTATAATTGCAACACCCGCTTTATCATCAGAACCCAATAATGTTAAGCCGCTTGCAGTGATTATATCATGACCGATATGTTCTTTTAAATATGGATAGTCTTTTATTGTGATTACTTGTGAAGTATCATCGGGCAGCACAATATCACTACCATTATAATTTTTATGACGTATAGGTTTTACATTGGTACCGCTGCAATCGGGCGCTGTATCAACGTGACTGCAAAAACAAATTACCGGGACATTTTTGTTTGTGTTGGAAGGAATAGTTGCATACACATAGCCCATTTCATCTGCATAAGCATCTGATATACCAATTGCTCTTAATTCTTCAGCAAGCAGATTGCTTAAGTTCTTTTGCTTTTCTGTAGTAGGATATGTTTCACTGTGTGGGTCGCTTTGTGTGTCTATCTGTACATAACGCATAAATCTTTCTGCTGCTGTAAAGGAATAATTATTCATCGCAAAAAATTTAAAGCAGCAAAGTAAGAATTGTTTATGTTTTGAGGATATTTGAGAGTTGAATGTTTGAATGCTCGACTGTTCAATATTCAACGAACAATATTCAATTTTCAATTTAGAGTCGAGATTGGCAATTAAACATTGAAAATTAATATGAGCGTTGAAGATTTTTCCAAAGTGTTAAGCGTTGTTATAAACTTTCAAAACAGTTTCACGAAGCACTGAACTTTTATCATTCACAACAAATTCTAATATCTCTGCAAGCGCAGATGGTTTAACCCAAATATCAGGATTCACATCAGGCATGCTTTTTCGATTGAGCGGTGTATCAAGTGTGCTGGGAACCACAACGGTAGCTGTGACATTTTTTCCTTTTGCGTCGTCATTCAAAAATTCAGCGAGTTTAAATAACAGTGATTTGCTTAATGCATAGGCAATCAAACCCTTGCCCTGTGCGGCATTAAGCGCAGGCCGTGCGCCGATAAAAACAATTCTGCCATTATTGTTTTGCAACATATGCTGATACAACGGTCGTGTAACATTATATGCCGTATCAAAATTCAGAGACACTTGTTTCTTTATATCATCGAGTTTAGTAGCGGCAATATCGCCTGCTGCAAAACCACCTACAAGCAACAATACTGCGTCTACTTGTTTATGTTTTTCAATCACCGATTGTGCAAAAGAATTTGATTCTTCCTCGCTCGTTAGGTTCACTACCTGCACTTCAAGATTTTCGTGTGGTGCAAAATCATTTTTCATTGCTTCGGTAACTACTGTAGCAACAACTTTATAGCCTTTGTCTAAAAATTCTTTTGTTACGGCAGAGCCAAGATTGCCATTGGCGCCGGTGATTATTATAGTTTTCATTTTTTTGTTTTATCAACTAAGGTAATTCTAATCAACGTCTGTTGTGTCACTCACTTTATCGTTCTGAATTCTATTCATCTTTTTTCCTCACCACGTAGAAACTTAGGTACATAGTGTCACATAAGCGTTTCTTTGTGTTCCTATGTTTCTAATGGTTGTGTGGTTAAGAGAAGTTGAACAAAGAACTAAAAGTACAAGAGTGCCCCGATGCAGCACACAAATCTTTCTCGGGGTCTGCGACGACGCAACGAAAGCTTCTCCTTATTCAAAAAGCCGGGATCATTAAAAAATCATATCAACACAATCTATAAAATCTTATACCGTTTAGACAATTACTCCCAACTAAACTTTCCACCAGTATTTACTCTTACTTTATACAGACTTGAATGCGCAGTCATGTACAAAGTTTTTCCATCTTCATCGCCCCAAGCCATGTTTGCGGGGCGCTCGGGTGTAACAATTTTTCCAAGCAATTTTGCATCTTGTGAAATAATCCAGACACCGCCCGGTGCACTCACGAAAATATTTCCTTCTTTATCTATTTTCATGCCATCGAGCGCTTCATCATCTTCGGTTTGATTCATATCGAAAAATATTTTTCCATTCTTTAAAGTGCCATCTGAATTTACTTCATAACGCCAGATTGTTTTTGTATGATGTATGTCGCGTATATCCCAATTTGTTACGTACAAATATTTTTCATCCGGCGAAAATGCAATGCCATTAGGACCACCGAGATCTTTTGATACCAGTTGCACTTTGCCATATTTTATCATAAACACGCCTGAATAATCCAGTTCTTTACGGGAATCATTAAAAAACTTTGGTAAACCGTAAGGCGGATCGGTGAAATAAATTGTACCATCACTCTTTAACACAATATCATTCGGACTGTTGAAACGCTTGCCATCAATGTTATCTGCAAGAACAGTTACGGGTCCTTTCTTTTCAATGCGAATCACTCTTCTGTTACCATGCTGATCAATTATTAATCTTCCTTCTTTATCAATTGCTAAACCGTTTGAACCCGGCTGACCATACTCACCAATATCAGCGCCGGTATATCCGCTATGACTTATATATACCGTAACATTATTGTTCTTCGGATTGTAACGATAAATTGTGTTTGTATTAGGATCGCTAAACAACAGGTAACCAGCAGGATGCCATACAGGGCCTTCGGTAAATTCAAATCCGTCTGCAATTTTATCTATTTGTGTTTGGGGCGAAAAGATGTTGTTTAACTTCTCATCAATTGTATAAATCTTCCCAATATTTTTCCATGCAGGATTTGTTGGCAAACCATCTTTATAAAAATCAATTACTGCATTGCGAATCCAAATGTAGTTGTCGGGAATTTTTCCGAGAGGTCCGTTTATGCCGAGAATATCAATTGTATAATGCTCACCTGGTTTCGCATTATTGGTGAGCACAATTCTGTTGCGTGTGTTGTAACCTGCAATTACACCATCGCCGCTTTGACCCAAACCCTGCATTTGTTTTCCGTTCACCCATATTTCACTGTAATCATCAACAACAATCTCAAATACCGCAGTGACGCCGGTTACAGCAAGTTTACCAGTCGTTGCAGGAAGCGTAACATCTGCACGATACCATGCAAACGAAACAAGTCCCATGCCTTCACGCATTTCTAAATCTGTAGGTTTTATTTCAACAAAACCTTTATTAAAATCTTCAGCGCCAATTTGCGGATGAATAGTGTGTGTTTCAATTGGCCTGCCGGTGGGATACAACAATAAAGGATCTCGTAACGATGGTCCAGGCGCTTTAAATTCTGCATCTTGTATGTGTGCCGGTTGCACATACCATTTCGCATTTACAAGCGCTGCTCCTTCTGTTGTTTTTAAATCAGCAATGGCTGCAGGTTTATCAACAGCAAGCTGCCGCGTTTCTTGTGATAATGCAATTGCAAGTTGCGCATGGCATGTTATGAGTAAAAATATTTTTTTCATTTTCAATTTATTTTTTTTGAAAATCTTTTATGCATCAGTGCTATCAATATACCTGCTGCCGCACCAAAGCCAATACCTGAAGAAATATTTTCCAATGCAACACCTGCCGCCGTACCGATCGCTATTCCCACAGCAAGCCATACTCCAAATCTGTTTCTCATTTTTTATTTGTTAAAAACGTACTCTTTTTTGTTTTCGCTTCGCAAACAAAACAGGCAGATTGCTTATTGCGGTGCAACAGCTTACACCTATAACAATATTCCTCATTAACAAAGCAAGCGCAGCACCCGCAACAATGCCCGATAAAATCCAGTATGCGAAATTTGTTTTCATAAAATTTTTTATGCACGTTCATTATTGTATTCATTCAACAGCAGCGTAATAATTGCGCTGAGTCCAATGCCTAAACATATTCCTGCGCCGAGATTATTGAAAGCATTGCCGAATGCAAGCCCGGCTCCTGTTCCGATAAAAAACCAGAAAGAAAATTTTTTCATAAACCCTCCTAACCTCCCTGAAGGGAGGAATAATTTATTGACGAGATTTAACATGAAACGATAATCAAGTCTCCCTTCAGGGAGATTTAGAGGGTTACCTTTGCACCTGCATTTGCAATGTCTTCATCTTGTTGTGCACTTGCGCTTCCGCTAACACCGATTGCGCCTATAACTTGTCCATCAATAATAATAGGAACACCACCTTGCAAAAAAGTATGACCAACTGTAATGAGTGCATCTCTGCCCCCATTAATAGAATTCTCAAGCTTTGATGAAGGCGCCTTGAAAGTGGCTGCTGTATTGGCTTTCTTAATGCTTACTTCTGCAGCGGCTGCAAATGTGTTGTCTAATCTTTCGAGATAAACAAGGTTGCCGCCTGCGTCAACAACAGCGATAGAACCACCCGGAGCATTTACACTTTGTGCATACTTCACCGCTTCTGCAACAATTTTTTTTGCGGCATCGAGCGAAATATTTTTTTGCGTGAGCAATTGTGCTTGTGATGAAATTGAAATCATCAATATTGTGATGATTGATAAAATAAATTTTGTTTTCATGATGATATTTTGAGTTAATCAGTTAATTGGTTTATTAGTTAATTGGTGGTTTATCAGTTAATTGGTTTGAGCAGTTGCTGTTTCTGTTGAAGGTTTTGCAGGCTTATCGAACTTTACTTTTTTACCTGCGTGTTTCTTCACTTGCTCGGGCCAATGTGTATCGGCCTTTGCAACATTTCCCTGTGTGTCTTTGTTGAAGAGATCATACGCTTCCTGTGTGTGTTGAAGAATTAAACGACCATCAACAATTTGCCAGAAGTCGGGATCAATCGGACGCAATTTTCCAAGACTCATAGCATAACCACAGAACGAACCATATTGTGGAGCAAACATTTCAGGATGATCTTTAAACATGCTTGCATGCGCTTCTGATGCAAACCAAAATGTGGCGCCGTTATAACGTGCAAAATATTTTGGGTCTCCTTTTACAGGTTTCATGTTGGTGAAATAAGCAACAGCATCATAACCTTGAAGTGTTACACCACTTGGATCAATATTGTTTAAAAATTTCTTTTCTTCATCGGTTGTAATTTGTTTGCCACCATGTGCAGTTACTTCTGGCCAGTATTTATCTGCTTTCGTTAAGTTGCCCTGTACATCTTTATTCCAGCCATCAACAGCGCGTTGATTGTGTTGAATTACCAAACGATCATTCACAATAGAAAAAGTGTTCACATCAATTGGCGCAACTCTTCCAAGAGAAACTGCATAGGCACACCAGCCGCCAAATTGTACTTTATATTTTTCAGGATTTGCTTTGAAGAGATCAAGATGTTCCTGCGATGCGAAATAATAAATCGCATCTTCATACTTGTACTGAAATTGTGAATTGCCTTTTACAGGTTTATTGTCTGTGAAGAATGCAACGGGGTCGTAACCATCAATAATAACACCATCGTTGTTGAGGTTATTAAAATATTTGCTTTCATATTCTTGTGCTTGACTTTCAGACAAAGCAAACAGCAACATAACAATACCAAGAAGCGGTTTCGCTTTCAACAAAATCTTTTTCATAAATTTTTATTTTCTCCACAAAGAAAGACTGAGTTGAAAGTTTTGTGTGTCGTATAAATTACAGTTTACACAACTTTGAAAGTTTGAATGATGATGTAAGTATATATACAAACAAAAACGGCTCCGAAAAATTTCAGAGCCGTTTAATATTCAACAAATCCTTTTAAATCCAAGAATCAAGGTCTATCTGTACTGTGGCATTATTCCTCTTGCCAATTCCACCATTCTTGCAACACCGTCTTCAGGTAAGTTACCTTTCTTAAATTCGGCTAATAGTTCGGGCAATTTGTTTTCCATTTCCATTAAGAAATGGTCTTCAAATGCTTTTACTTTCCTTACAGACACTTCACGTAATAAACCTTGCGTACCGAGATAAATTATTGCAACCTGCTTTTCTACAGGAAAAGGTGTAAACTGTGGCTGCTTTAGTATTTCAACATTACGTGCACCTTTATCAAGAATCGTTTTTGTTGCAGGGTCAAGGTCGCCACCAAATTTTGAGAAAGCTTCCATTTCGCGATATTGCGCTTGATCAAGCTTCAATGTTCCCGCGACTTTTTTCATTGACTTAATCTGTGCATTACCACCCACACGACTTACAGAAATACCTACGTTGATTGCCGGACGAATACCCGCATTAAACAAGTTACTTTCAAGGAATATCTGTCCATCCGTAATAGAAATTACATTCGTTGGAATATATGCAGATACGTCACCGGCTTGCGTTTCAATGATTGGCAATGCGGTTAAACTACCACCACCTTTTGCCATGTGGCGAATAGATTCAGGCAGGTCATTCATTTGTTTTGCAACTGCATCACTGGTGATAATTTTCGCGGCACGCTCCAACAAACGGGAGTGCAGATAAAACACGTCACCGGGATATGCTTCACGACCGGGCGGGCGACGCAACAACAATGATACTTCACGATAAGCAACTGCCTGCTTTGAAAGATCATCATAAATAATCAATGCTGGGCGACCGGTATCGCGAAAATATTCACCGATAGCAGCGCCTGCAAATGGAGCATAGAATTGTTGCGGGGCAGGGTCACTTGCCGATGCTGCAACAATGGTTGTATAAGCCATCGCGCCATTATCTTCCAACGTCTTCATCACACCGGCAATGGTAGATGCTTTTTGACCAATTGCAACATATATACAATACACAGGTTTACCTGCAGCATAAAATTCTTTCTGATTGATAATGGTGTCAATACAAATTGCAGATTTACCAGTTTGGCGGTCACCAATTACCAACTCACGCTGACCGCGACCAATGGGAATCATTGCATCAATTGCTTTGATACCCGTTTGCAGAGGTTCCTTTACAGGTTCACGATAAATAACGCCGGGTGCTTTACGTTCCAAAGGCATGTCGTACAATTCGCCTGTAATAGGACCTTTACCATCAATTGGTTCACCGAGGGTGTTGATCACGCGACCAACAAGACCTTCGCCTACTTTAATCGAAGCAATCTTACCGGTGCGGCGAGCCTTATCGCCTTCACGAATCTCGGAGTATTCGCCCATCATTACCACACCAACATTATCTTCTTCAAGGTTTAGCGCCACTGCACGCACACCATTTTCAAACTCCACAAGCTCACCGGAGCGCACATTGTTTAAACCATAAATGCGGGCAATACCATCGCCCACCTGAAGCACAGTGCCCACTTCTTCCAGTTCAGCGGCAGTATTTACATTGCTTAATTGCTGCCTCAAAATCGCTGATATTTCATCTGGCTTTATTTCAACCATTTTAAAAAGTTTTGTGTTTTATGTTTATAGTTTTGTGTTGAGTTGATTTTATTATTTTTTATGAACCCAACTAAACAATTCTATTTGTCTTTCGTTGCGTCGGACTCTTGTACGCCTTGTTCTTTACTCATCAACCCACCCCTGCCCCTCCCGGGAGGGGATACCCAGCTTCGATTTTTTATTGATTCTGAAAAATTTTATTCCTCAGCTTTATTTTATTGTTCAGCTTGTCATGCTGACGAAGCCTGCCTGTCGGTCAGACAGGGAAGCATTTATCTTTTTATTAACGGATTTGCTGTATGTACACATTACCTGTAAATTGTTTCTTCAATTCTTTTAAATCACTTAAGATAGATGCATCAACAAGATTGTTGTTGAACTCAAGAACAAAACCACCAATCAACTTTTCATTCACCACTGTTTCTAATTCTACATTATTTAAACCTGCCTCTTTTATTGTTTTGTCAACTATTGCTCTCTTCACTTCATCGCTTACCGGAACAGCAGTGGTTAATTTTACTTTATGAATTCCTTTTATTTCGTTGTATTGCTCAATAAAGGCATTGATGATTTCGGGTAAGTCGCTTTCGCGCCCTTTTGCAACTAATAATTTATTAAATGCAAAAGTGATTGAACTAACAGCAGATTTCGTAATCGTATCAATGATGTGTTCCTTCTTGTCGGCTTTTATAACAGGACTGCGCAAAAGATTTACAAATTCTCTGCTACTCTTGCAAAGTTTTTGAAGATAGAGCATGTCTTTATAAATTTCTTCCAGTTGACCTTTTTCAACTGCAAGGTCAATCAAGCTCTTTGCGTATCGTGCTGCTAAACGTGGATTGGGCATAATTAATGTGAAAATGTGAAAATGTGAAAATGTGAAAATGGAAATCTTAATTTGCTATTTTGCACATTTCGACATTTGCTAATTTGCTAATTCAGTTTCACTCCTTCTGCTAATTGTTTTATATAACTCTCCTGTTCTGATTTGTTGGCAAGTTCTTTCCGCAATACTTTTTCTGCTACTTCAATAACGAGATTGCCTACCTGATTTTTTACATCGGTGATTGCCGCATTCTTCTGCTGATTGATTGCCTGTTGTGCATCGGCAACGATTTTATCGTACTCTGCTTTTGCTCTGTCTTTTGCTTCAGCAATCATTTTATTTGAAGCCTCTTTTGCTTCTTTAATCATAACAGCTCTCTCTTCACGAGCCTTTGCCATTAAAGCTTCATTCTCGCTTTTCATTTGAGCCATTTCTGCCTTTACTTTTTCAGCAGTAGCAAGCGCATCCGCAATGCCCGTCTCTCTTTCTTTAAGACTTTTCAGTATGGGCTTCCACGCAAACTTGCGCAGAATGAGTAACACAATAAGAAAACCGATGAGGTTCCATACCATTAGTCCCAAATCAGGTGTAAGTAAGTCCATAAATTCAAACCCTCCTAACCTCCCTAAAGGGAGGGATTTTATTTCAAATTTTTTAATTGTGCTCCGGTGTTTTGTTTGTCGCCATATTTGTTACAGTACAAGAGTGCGACGCAACAGGCGATGCTATGAAAAACAAAAGCCGGGCTCATAATTCGTTTTATTATAAAGAACTTTTTTAAAAACCCTTTAGGGAAGGGACATAAATACTGCATTCGCCGCCCTTTGCTTTGAATGCAGTATAATTTTTACGTGCCTTCTACAGTGATGCAAGAAGACCAGCCACAGCAGCGAGAAGAGCAACCCCTTCTACAAGCGCCGCAGCAAGAATCATGTTGGCACGAATGTCGTTTGAAGCTTCGGGCTGACGTGCAATACCTTCAACAGCGCCTTTACCGATTTGGCCGATACCGATACCTGCACCAATTGCTGCAAGACCGGCACCGATAGCACCAAGACCCGGTTGCACTACGTCTGCCAATAAAACCGTCATTAAACTCATGATACTTGTTTTTATAATTAAGAAAAAGTTCGACCTCACCTTAACTCCCTCTCCAAAGTTTGACCTCACCCTAAATCCCTCTCCAAAGGAGAGGGACTTTAAAACTCGTACTAATTCAAAGTTTCAAAGACTAAATAACAATAGGGTCTTCGTGACCCGGAACATTGTTGTGATCATGCCCGCCTTCAAATGCCTGTCCTATAAACACTGCCGTTAAATTTGCAAAAATGAATGCCTGTATAAATGCTACCAACAATTCTATCATGTAAATAAATACCGCAAGTAAAATGAAGAACGGTGATGTGCCCCAGCCAAGCGCCACATTCATTGCCCCGAAAATAAAGATGAGACAAATAAAACTTAAGATAATGATGTGACCGGAAATCATGTTTGCAAAAAGACGTATGATGAGTGCAAACGGCTTTGTGAACATTCCAAGTATTTCAACCGGTATCATTATTGGCTTTACACCAACCGGCACAGGCGGATTAAAAATATGTGCCCAATAATGTTTGTTGCTGCTGAATAAAATAACAATGAATGATATGATGCCGAGCACTGCAGTGAATGCAATATTACCTGTAACATTTGCGGTGCCGGGTATTAAGCCAATTAAATTATTGATTAGAATGAAGAAAAATATTGTGAGCAGCAGAGGCATATACTTTTCATATTTGTTGCCGAGGTTTGGTTTTGCCACTTCATCGCGTACAAACGTAATAACCGGTTCTACTGCATTTTGAAAACCACTTGGTGCTTTGGTAACACCATGACCCTTTGCGTATTTTTTTGCAATGGATGTCATGATGAGAATAAGCAACAACACTGAAATAAGCATTTGTGTTGCGTTGCGGGTGAGTGAAAAGTCATAGACTTTTACGCTTAAATCAGGCATGCCATTGGCATCTACTGCATAAATTTTTCCTTCCTTATATAAAGGTGAGCCACTTGTATCTTTCGCTTCTTCGAGGTTGTGGTGTTTTAAAAATTCTTCACTCATAAGCATGTAACCATCGTAAACTTCTTCGCCGTGATGAAAAGCTGAAGACGAGAAAGCTGAAAAACCTCTTTGGGGAGAATAAAGAATTACGGGTAAAGGAATGGAAACAGGTTTGTGGTTGATGTTGAAGAAATGAAACTCATGGGCATCGGAAACATGTTCAAGAATAATTTTTGCCGGCTGAATTTTTTCGCCCTCATCGCTCTTGTCTGCGGCAGTTCCGCCCGAATCCTGCGCAAACAAAGAGTTGGAAAAAGTAAACAAAAAAAGGCTGAAACCCGCTACCAGTATGAATTTCAATCGTTTTACGCTCATATCCCGTTCTTAAATTTGCCGCAAAGATATGGGTTGAAGGGAATAAAATGAAAACAAGAAGGAAAATGATTAACGAGGTAGGGAAAATGATTGAAACAGACAATTTAAAAGATTATAAGTTAGACCACTACGGTCAGACCAAATTTTGAAGCGTTGTCTTCTTCGTTTTCTCCAACTGAATCTCATGAAGTTTAGCATAAAAGCCACCGAGTGCAAGTAATTCTTCGTGTGTGCCGGTTTCTTTTATTTCACCTTTTTCGAGCACGATAATTTTATCTGCTTTCCTGATGGTAGATAAGCGATGTGCAATTACAATAGATGTTCTTCCTTTAATAAGTGTATCAATCGCTTGTTGAATGAGTAATTCACTTTCGGTGTCTATGGATGACGTTGCCTCATCGAGAATAAGTACTGAAGGATTATACAACAGTGCTCTTATAAATGAAATAAGTTGCCTCTGCCCAAGGCTAAGCGTAGTGCCACGCTCCATTACATTGTAGCTGTAACCGCCGGGAAGTTGCATAATGAAATCATGCACGCCAATCATCTTTGCTGCTTCAACAACTTGTTCCTTTGTAATATCTGGATTGCGCAAAGTGATGTTGTCCATTACAGAGCCGGAGAAGAGAAATACATCCTGTAACACAACACCAATCTTGCTTCGCACTACATCGAGTTTATATTCATCAATATTTACATTATCAAGAGTAATGCTTCCTTTTTGAATATGGTAAAGCCTATTTAAAACACTGATGATAGAAGTCTTTCCACTTCCGGTATGACCCACGAGTGCGATGGTTTCGCCGGCTTGTACATGAAAGCTGATATCTTTCAAAACGTAGTGTTCATCATTGTATGCAAACCAAACGTTATTGAATTTTATTTCGCCTCTTACTTCTTTAGGCTCAAACGCCCCTTTAGGGGATGGGGGTATGTAATCGTCATTGTCCATTACTTTAAACACTCTTTCAGCTGCAATCATTCCCATTTGAATGGTGTTGAATTTGTCTGCTATTACACGCAATGGACGAAATATTTGATTGAGATAAAGTGTAAATGCGGTAAGCACACCCGCCATATTGTGTTCCGAAACCGGATTATCAGCAGCCAAACCTGCAAGCCACCAAACCAATAAACCCGTTGAAACGGCAAGTGTAATTTCTACAACAGGAAAGAAAACTGAATAAGCAAAAATGGATTTAATATTCGCATTCCTGTATTTTTTATTGATGGCTTTGAATTTACCAAACTCACGGTCTTCGGCTGCAAATGCCTGTACCACCTGCATTCCGGTAATATGCTCCTGAACAAAAGCGTTAAGCGCAGCAACGGCATTGCGCACCGTTATAAAGCTTTTGTTTACACTTTCTTTAAAGTAATACGTGGCAAGAATAAGCAGTGGAAACGGAATTAACGCAATAAGTGTAAGCAGCCAATCTGTTCTGAACATTGTTACAAGAACTACGATAATTGAAAGAAGGTCTGCAATTATTTGTATTAAACCGTCTGAAAAAATATCGTTGATACTTTCAATGTCATTAATTGTTCTTGTTGTGAGTACGCCGATTGGCGTTGTATCAAATTGCTTAAGATTAAGACCAAGAATTTTATTAAATATACTCACACGCATATCTTTCACTACGCGTTGTCCTAACCATGATGTAAGAAAAGAAAACAAAAACCGCAAACCCGTTTCAACAAAAATGAACACCACTTGAAATATCGTGACTGCGATAATAAATTTTGCAGCATCACTAAGATTGACATTTGGAAATAACCACTCTAAAAAAGCCGGTGTTGTAATTTGCTTGCCTGTTGCTTTATCAATTGTAACCTGAATGAAGTAGGGACGCACCGGTGTTATAAATGCGAGTATGATTGCAAGAATAACGCTTGAGATAAAATGAAACCTGTAAGGTTGTACAAAGTGAAATATCCTGCGCAATAACGAAAAATCGAAAATCTTCTTTTTACCTTCTCCGCTCATAATTAGGTTTCAAAGATAAATACGAATCGTGAATAGTGAGTCGTGGGTAGTGAGTAGTGAGCTTTCTTGAAAGTCATGGCTCGAAGCTGCTGCGGCTTTGCTTAATAAAGTTCAGAACGTATAAGTGAGTCCACGACTAAGTCGGGATTATAATGACACAACAGACGATGCCATATGCAGTTGAGCCCGCCACCAAAAAATCACTTCACTATATACTCATTATCGGCTTTATTAATATCGGGAACATGCGCTTCATCTAAAACTAATTTTGTTACCGTTTTATTTGATGTAAAAGAAATATTGAGTGTGTTTGATTTTTCCCACACTTCGATGGTGCGATGAATTATTTCTGTGCTGCCATCGGAATAAGAAACTGTGAGATAAACGGGCACGGGCTTGCTGCCCTTTAACGTGATGAGTGCAGTATAATTATTGGCAGAGTGCGTAAGTTTTGAAATGGCGAGGTCGGGAACTCCATCATCGAAAAACCAGCGCTGCCAAAACCAATTGAGGTTGCGACTACTGCCGGCGTTCATGCAATTGAAAAAATCGTAAGGCATTGGATGTTTGCCGTGCCATTGCTCAATATAATAATGCAGCGCCTTTGTGAAGAGCTCATCGCCGAGCATATCTTTTATAAATAAATAACCGAAGGCTGGTTTAGGATAAGAGTTGAGAAAATAAGTAGTGCCGTTTTGCAGCGTGCTCAATGTTTTAATTGGTAAATCAATTTCTTTTCCCGCAGTTATTTCGTAAGGTTTTACACCATATTCATCAACGATTGTTGTATCAATCATTGGTGAAATAAGCCATTCGCCAATGGTTGCCCAACCTTCATCCATCCAGGCGTATTTTGTTTCGTTGATGCCCATATAAAATGGAAACATCGTGTGAAATATTTCATGGTCGGTTAACTCAATTGCATCTTCACGATTTTCGAGCGGATTATCGTTTACCATCATCGGGTATTCCATTTGGTCGAGGCCGTCAAATACTGTTTCATGTGGATAAGGAAAAGGATATTTCGGAAAATTATAACTCATGTATTGCACTGTTGCTCTCGCCTGATTGATAACATCAAAATAATCTTTGTGAATGGGATTGAAAACCGCATCCACTCTTGTTCTTCGCCCCGTTAATTTATCAACAACAAGACCGGATGATTGCCACATATAGTGGTCGCTTGTTGAAAACACAAAATCTGTTACATCGTGTGCTTCAAACTTCCATGTATTGGTTGCGTTGTTTGCTGTTATGTTTTGTTGCTGAATATCGATTGTATCAATAATGGTTGTAATGCCGTCATTTTTTTCTGCGTGCTGAATGCGTTCACAATACTTTGAATTAAGCACTTCATTGCAGTTAAGCAAATTACCTGTTGCCCAAACGACAAAATTTTTAGGAACTGTTATGCCTGCTTTGAAATTGCAGAAATCGTTGTAGAATTCCTGTGTGCCGATGTAAGGATATTTATTCCATCCATCAATATCATCGTACACCGCAATTCGTGGAAAGAAGTATGCAACAAAATCAGAGTTAGGATCTATCTCGCCGGTGCGTACATGTGAACCCTTGTTGAGCGTGTATGAGTAAGTAATATTGAATTGAATTTTTTGCTTGGGTGCAAGTGGCTGAATATTTACCGTCATGTTTGTTGCAGCAATTTTAAGTTGAGTAACATCTTGCGCAATATTATTTATACTCATTGCACTTATCTGCACGCCATCTGTCTCATCTTCTTTTGAAATTAATTGAGCATGCGGAGAACCTTTCATATAAAGATTGGGGTATAACTTAAACCATATTTCTGATAAAGTATCAGGACTGTTATTAATATATTCGATTGTAACATTCCCATTGAGCAACCGTGTTTGAGGATTGAAGTTTATATTCAAAGTATAATCAGCAGTATTTTGCCAGTAATTTTTTCCGGGTTTGCCATCAGTTGAGCGAGTTTCTTTGTCATAGGTTGCCATAATGTTTCTTGGTATCGGAAGTTGTTGTGCAAAAATTTGAATTGCCAAAAGCAAGGTGCAGGCAGAAAAATTAAAATGCTTTTTGTACATAAACATTAGTTGAAAGGTAAATATACAAAGGCAGTTTGTTGTTGATTTAAAATGTGTTGAGGAGAATGATGAATGGTGAAAGAGCATTCAATTACGACTGTTAAAAATAAAAAAGGGAACTGTTACCTAAGTAAAGTTCCCTTTGTCCCAAATTTATTTCCAATCAATTATTAACTACCGTGCCAAACAGCTTTAAGTATCCGGTAACTTTTTGTAATGATGTAAAGGCTTTATCATAATCTTTTTTTAAAGTAATATCGCCACGGTAGCCTTTCATTTCGAAAGCAAGTAAGCTTTGTTTTTTTGTATTGTCAATCTTCGATATAATTAATATTTGCGGTTCCTGAATGCCAAAGAAATTGTTGTCGTCATGCACCAATATGATGATTCTTTCATAATAATCATTGAAATAAGCGAGCTTGTATTTTTCGGGAAAACGGTTGATGAGATCAGCAGTGTGTTTTCTTGCATCGCTCCATGAGAAGCTGTAATGTTCAATGCTGAAAGGGTTGTCTTCTACTACGTGATTCATAACAGATATTTATTTTATTTCAGAATTTTTTTACGAACTAAAATTACATTTCAAAGAATCCATAGTTTATTAAAAGGCGCTTAAGCCGATAAAGTGATAGTTAAAATTGAAGGCTTTAATTAACGTTTGTTATAAAGGATGCACCAGTCCTAACTCGTATAACTATTTTCAAAAGTATTTTTCTTTAAAGAATACATATCTGTTCTTTAGTTCTTTAAGACAATTGATGCATAAGCAATCTTTGTAACGTTCTTCTATAAATGCTCTCTCTTCTGCTGTTAATACAACAGTGTTGCACAGGCATTGTGATATAGCTCCTTCTTTACATTCGAATGATTGTTGGCAACGCGAACAGATTTTTTGTTCGTGCAAAGGCATGTTAATTTTGAATTTGAATTTTGATATTGCTCAATAAAGCTCTGGAGGTACAAGAGTGCGACGCATCTGAAGCATTATAGTAGCACTGTAGTTCGGTTCAAAAAACTAATTATCCTGTTATAATTGAAATCGAACTCCTGCCGTTACATTAAAACCTTGTACGCTGTAGCCATATATTTCATAGTAATTTTTTTTGTTGGTGAGATTTTTTGTGTCAACAAAAAGATTGAGTTTGTTTTTTAGAAAATGATATTCTGCATAAGCATTCCATAAAGTATAAGCTTTTAAATCAACTTGAGATGGAAGAAATGAATTGGGATCGTAATAGGTATCTATCCGCTTGCCCGTAAACTGTAACGATGTGCTGATGAACAAATTTTTTGTTACCTGGCAGCTTGCGAAAAAATGTATATTATGTTTTGGCCGGCGTATTAAGTTGTAATAAGTGGTGTCCTTGCCGGCAAGTTTTTGAGTTATTTTTCCATCAACATAAGCATAAGTTGCTTTCACATTAATGTCTTTGTTTATTGAATAAGCTATTTCAAACTCTCCCCCAAAATCATGTTGCTTGTCGCGGTTCTCATAACCATTACCGCCGTAAATAATTACATCTTTAATTATGCGATTAAACCCCATAAGACTCAATGAAAGCTTTTTTTCAGCGAAAGATGTTTGTATGCCGGCCTCCTGTGTGCTTGATTTTTCCGGCTTCAAATTTGGGTTTGCGCCATAAGATCCAAACAACTCACCGATTGAAGGTGTGCGAAAGCCACTGGTGATATTTATAAAAAGTTTTGTGTTGTTATCAATTAAATAGGAAGGATTAAAGCTGTACGTGAAATTACCTCCATACTCATTATGGTGATTAAAACGTCCGCCAAGCTCTACATTAAAACCATTATTGCTTTTTATAAACAACGAAGCATAAGGACTGATGATATTATTTGTCGTATCAATTCCATCCATGCTGTATGTTTGAAAATTTAAACCAGCAACCACTTGTATATTTTTACCGAAGCTATTATTTACAAATGCTTCGGCATTATGAAATTTTCCTTTGGAAATAAAACTACCATACTGGCTTGCATAATTTCGTTTTGTAAAATCATAACCATAGTTGAAGTGAACTGCTCCCGATTTGTAAGTATAATGGCCGCTCAATCCCGTATTTACTAATGATGCAGTGTAATGATTTGGAGCATCAATAAAAGCATCAGCATCGTAGCCGCCTTCGAATTGACTAAAGCGGTAGTAAGGCGACAATTTAAATTTATCAGTTACATTAATGCCTAATGTTGTTTGCACTGCATGTTGTGTAAATCCATCCTTATCAAAACCTGCTTTGCCGGTGGTGTCTTTTGCCTCGGAAATACCATCCGTTTTGTAAAACACATAATTTACATCGTACTCTAACACTTTTGTTTTTTGACTAATGCTGGCATTGCCTTTAAAAGTATTGTAGCTTCCATAGGTTAGCAACCCATTGAATTGCGGTTGTTTTGTTGTCGCTTTTTTTGAAATAATATTTATAACGCCCGCAACAGCGTTAGAACCATACAAAGTGCTTTGACTGCCTTTTAAAATTTCAATGCGCTCGATATTATCGAGCGAAAGCAGCCGAAGATCAAAGGTGCCGCCAACACCGGCAGGCTCGTTTAATGGAATGCCGTCGAGCAGTATCAATGTATATTTATCCAAAGCACCAAGAAGAAAAACAGTTTTATCTTTTCCGGGATTACTTGTTGCAGCGTTTACTATCACACCCGTTTGTTCATTTAATAATTGCGAAAGATCTTTTCCACCACTTTTTTCAATTTGCTCTCGTGTAATTACAGTAATTACTTTACCGGTTTCATTAAGTTTTTTTGGATACTTTGTTGCAGTAACTACAACGTCATTTAGCTGATTTGTTTGGAGAGAGTCGTTTTGTGCAAAAATGTTTTGGAACGCTGCAAAAACAACAAATGTGCAGAGAGTTTTTTTTGACCACTGAATCTTTTGGAAGCCTTGCAAAAAGCAAAGACGTTTGAATTTTTGTTTCATGCTCATCTTTCGATTTTTAAAGTTTGAAAAATTTCGAGAGATGAGCTTTCGATAAATGAAAGAAGTAGAAATGAGTGTCTTCTGCAGTAAGAACATCATCATTCTTGCTTTTCACCCGAAAGCCCAACGATTAGTGATTTGGCAGGTCTTCTGGCTTGGCTTTCTGCTAAACACCTTCCCGTTGATTGAGCAGTTACTTACATCAACAGTGGTATTAAATTCAGCAGGTGAATAGTGAGTGAAACACTCACAACCGACTACTCATTACTCACAAGCCTTACAGCTACGGGGATAGCGCCGGACTTACACCGGACTTCCCTTTTAATTCTTTGATGATGTCATCATCTGTTGAAACCAAATCCGGCTGCAAAAATGAAGGGTGTATTCAAAATAAACAAATTTTGTTGTTCACTTAATAGTGAATAACTCAATTCATAAAAATTTTGATGCGGTTAATGCTCAAGATTACATTTTGTCATGAGTGATACCCTGCACGGAGCTTTCTAAAGTATTAAATATGGAAGCATTTTTTGTTGATGCTACTGATAACTCACGGCCACGACGTCTCTCGCATCGGGATCACCATTACTTCCGGTATCACTGTTTCTTTGGGTTGACACAAAATATATTTAATCGTCTCTGCAACATTTCGGGGGTCTTGTAAAACGTTGGGATCAACATCGGGAAAGCGTTCGAGAATAAACGGCGTTTGCATACCGCCCGAAACCAATGCAGTTACTTTGATATTGTCTTTTCGCGCCTCGGTATGCAACGCATGACTAAAGCCCAGCAATCCCCACTTGCTCGCATGATATGCCGAAGCATTGGGCCATGTTCTTTTCGATGCTGTTGAAGCAATATTTACAATATGACCACTTCCGTTTTGTTTCATGTGTGTGTAAACTGCTTTTGAAACATTGAAAGGTCCGCACAAATTCACATCAATCACCTGATGAAACTGATTATAACTTATTTCTTCAATTGACAAAGTATAATCTATTCCCGCATTGTTTATCACAACATCTATCTTTCCATACTTGTCAATAATTTGTTGTATCGCCTGCTGCACATTTTGTTCATCGGCAACATCCATAGCAAATCCTTCTGCTATACCGCCGCTTGTTTTTATTTCTTCGATAATTTTTTGAAGCTTTTCTGCTTTTACATCAACTGGAATTACAATTGCTCCGTCTTCTGCAAGTGTTTTGCAAATAGCCGCACCCAAACCTTGTCCCCCACCTGTTACAACTATTACTTTGTCTTTTACAGTGTTCATAGTTAGATGTATGTTTTGAGTTTTACTTTTTTTGTGTTAATTCGTAATGATTTGTCAATTTGTTAATCTGTGAAAATTCGTGACTCACTTCTGCGTATCACTTGCTCAAATGTTTGCAACCAGTCTTTTTTAAACCGTTCGATATTAAATTTTTCATACGCAGTCTGTTTTGCACCTGCACTTAGCTGTTTTGCTTTTTCATAATCATTCAAAAGCATTTGCATTTTATCAATCAAAAAATCAATATCGGTATGAATGTATCCGGAGTAATCATTCTTTACTATCACAGACATTTCGGTTGTTGCCAAACCAACAATCGGAATGCCTGCCATCATTGCTTCACACGCCGATAAACCAAGACTTGTATATCGAATAGGATTAAAAAAGAATCTGTATTTCGAAGTAAACGCTGCAAGCTCGCGGTTGTTGATTTCACCTAAACCACCAACATCTTCAGAAGACATTCCAATAATATCGAGCGGAATGTTTTTGCGTACTTTTTTAAACACATCGAGCCCAAGTCTTCTTCCACGCTTTACAATACCGTTAATCACAACAATTCCTTTCTCCCACTCGCCGCTGTATTGAATATGTTCATCAATCATCACACCGTGCTCAATAACTTTTGTTGGTGTTCGATTATTATCCCACATTAAATTGTTGAAATGCGTTACGTGCACCAGCAAAGTTTCCGGATCATCCACAACATGTTTCGTATCAGTTGGCGCTTCACGTGGCGGGTCGTGCTCCAAGTAAATTTTCGGCAATGTTCGCTGCTCCTCGCTTAATAATTCATACTGGTCTTGCAAATACGCCTTCTTCGATTGAAACAAAATGCAATCAAACTGCGTGTGCTTCACATCTTCTGCCGCAACATTTATCACATTTTTGCCCCATGAAAAATTGGGCGTGCGTCCGCCATAACCTTCCTCATCACTGTCTTTATATGGCACATAAAATAGACATGGAGTTTGTGTTAAGTAATACAAATAACTGCCATGAATATGCCATGTAAAAACTCGAAGACGCCCATTCCCTAAAGAGGAGCTATTAATCACGTTTTCCAATTACAAATGCGTTTTTAACTATCAAAAAAATTTTTATGTACTTAGCAGTTTTGCTACTATTAAGCTTTTGTTGTGTCACTCACTTGTACATTCTGATCGTTATTCAGCACGATGCAACCTTTGTTTCATTTTGTTTCAACTCTGCTTTAGAGGTTGGAGGCAACAAACTCTCCGCAGCTTCCAACACTTGCTCAACAGTAATATCTCTTACAAAAGAAACTGCATGATCACAGTCACTACTTGGTTCAAAAGGATATGGATTGTTTGGAACAATGCCGCAATACGGACATTGCATATTCCACGAAATAACCGGACGGTGAATACTTCTTGTTACCGGCGCCCAGTTAATTAAATTTGGTGCCCAGTGAATGCCCACTGTTGGTGTATTTACTGCACGAGCCAAATGTAACGGGCCAGTGTCCGCACCAATTACCAAAGCTGCTTTTGAAAGCAATGCAGTTAATCCTCCCAAACTAATTTCGCCACAAGTGTTGATGGCACTGTATTTCATCGAAGCAAGAATTTTTTCCACCGAGCTTCTATCATCTGCCGAACCTGTAAAAACAACTTCAAAACTTTTTTGCTTTAAAATATCGGCAAGCACGGGATAATTTTCAGGTGGCCACATTCGGCGCACATCAACCGCACAAGGTTGTAACACAACAAAAGCTTTTTTGTTCAATCCTTCCATCAGCGTTTTTATCTCTTCCTCATCGTGTGGCAATACTTTTATTTCAGGCTCTAAATCAGAAGTATAAGCGCCGATAAGCTTCGCTACTTCGAGATAGCGTATCGTTTCATTTTGATAATAATAAAAATCAATACTCCGGTCTAATGATTCTGCTTCCCCGCTTTTAAGACCCGCAGTAATTCGTGGACGCAATTGTTTAATAAATGGATTCGCAGAAATCCCATTTCCTTGCATGTTTATAGCAACATCAAAATGTTCTTGCTGCATCGCTTCAAAAAATGCTTCTATCGCTCCTTCATTTTCCTGCTCGCCTTTTTCTTCCCGTATTCCTTTCTTTATCGGTACGGCTATTACACGGTCTATCGGTGTTCTGCCTTTTGTCAAAAATCTTTTATGCCATGGTTTTCCAAGTAAGATAATTTCCGCATTCGCGTAAGCGCCGCGTATAGCTTTTAACGCAGGTAGTGTTACGATAAAATCACCTAATGCTCCCGCTCTAAGAATTGCAATCTTTTTTACGTTTTCAATTATTGAATAATTCATTTATAAAAAATTTGCAGCGTACGAATTAGCAATTTGATTTTTGTTTTATAATTTTTCAACGAGTGAGAAAGAAAAAACCATGCCTTATATGTTTATACAATTACTGCTTCAGGAATTTTTGGTATGGTTACTTTAAATGTTCTTGTCCCGGATGGCTTTTAAAAATATTCACTCATTTTAAAACACAAAGAGCAGGACACACGAAATATTTTTAAAAATTTACAATTGTAGATATTTGTCAACACATTTCATTTCTTTGCAGAATTATGAACGAAACAGTAACAAATAAAGAAACTTTAGAAACACAACCTGCATTTCCTTTCAAGGGAGTAATATTTGATATGGATGGCACATTAATCGAAAGTACCGAAGCCGATTATCTTGCATGGAAAAGACTTTTTGCCGAACATAATCAGGAACTTTCTTTCGAAGAATATTTTCCATTGATAGGTATGAAGAGCGCTGTGGTTGTTGAAACAAGACTTTTGCTTGACGGGGAAAAAGCAAAAGAGGCCTTAACAAAAAAGATGGACTATTTTAGCGAGATTGTTTCGGGCAGTGGCATAAAAACGGTTCCTTTTGCCACCATCCTTCTGCAACAACTGAAAGAGCATAATGTAAAACTTGCACTTGCAACAAGTTCACGCAGACCAAAAATGAAAATGGTTTTACAGTTAACAGAACTGCTTCCTTTTTTTGATGAGATAGTTACGGGTGATGAAGTAAACAACAGCAAGCCTGCTCCTGATATTTTTTTAAAGGCCGCTGAAAAATTATACTTGTCATCTCATGATTGTCTTGTAATCGAAGATGCAGCAAATGGTGTAAAAGCTGCAAAAAATGCAGGCATGAAATGTGTTGCAATTACCACAACGCATTCAGCAGATTTGTTGCAGGAAGCAGACCTTGTGATTGACAGTTTTGAAGAGCTTGATTTTGAGAAGCTGGCGGAGATGTTGAAGAAGAATTAGCAAAATAACATATCTACGCATGAGACGTCACAAACATGAAACGTGAGAAATTTTTCACGTTTGTCGCCTCACGTTTCACGATAATCAAAACACAAACACATAACTTATGAAAATCACCAGTCCTGTATTCCGTCATGGTGAACACATTCCGCAAAAGTTTACTTGTCTTGGACCGAATATTAATCCACCTCTGCAGTTTGAAGATATTCCTGTAACCACACAAAGCCTCGTACTAATATTTGAAGATGTTGATGCCACGCCAAAAGCATGGACACATTGGATGTTGTTCAACATTCCTGCTGCTATAACTGCAGTAAATGAAGGAGTAATTCCTGATGGTGCTACAGAAGGATTGGCAAACAATCACAGTTTCGGTTACGAAGGACCGTGCCCAAAATATTTTAAAGGCACACATCATTATTGGTTTAGATTATATGCGCTCGATATAAAACTTGATTTGCCCGCTGCAACCGAAAGGGAAGAAGTAGAAGAAAAGATGAAAGATCACGTTATTGAAAAAGCAGAGCTGCTTGGATTATGCACTGCTCCTGAATAAGGAATCAGGAATTTGGAATTAGTGTGTGAAACATTACCATACGCTGAATTGCATTCCAACAGTATACGAGTGCGACGCAACACGTGCTTCATATACATTCTGCTGTTGAACAAAAAAATTTTCTTTCAATTCACGCAACACGTAACTTCAAAACTTTACGATTGCATATATGAGTACTACAACCAACACTAACATTTGGAAAGTAATTTCCGCTTCTTCGGTTGGCACTTTAATCGAATGGTACGACTTCTATATTTTCGGTAGTCTTGCCACTATTATTGCGAAACAATTTTTTCCTGAAAACGCAGGCACATCCGCATTGTTAAGCACGCTTGCCATTTTTGCTGCGGGGTTTATCGTGCGCCCATTTGGTGCCTTGGTGTTTGGAAGATTAGGCGACATAATCGGGCGCAAATACACTTTTCTTTTAACGCTTGTTTTAATGGGCGCTTCAACATTCACGATAGGATTAATTCCCGGTTACAAATCAATCGGCATTGCAGCGCCATTGTTGATTTTGTTGTTGCGCTTAATTCAAGGCCTTGCATTGGGCGGCGAATACGGCGGTGCAGCAACCTATGTTGCAGAACATTCACCGCTAAACAAGCGCGGCTTTTATACAAGCTGGATACAAACCACGGCAACACTTGGGTTATTTCTTTCACTTGGAGTAATACTCGTTACAAGAACCGAGATGGGTACCGAAAAATTTAGCGACTGGGGTTGGCGCATTCCATTTTTACTTTCTGCAATACTTGTTATCATTTCAATTTACATACGGTTGAAGATGAAAGAAAGTCCTTTGTTCGCAAGAATAAAAAGTGAAGGAAAAACTTCAACCAATCCATTGAAAGAGAGCTTTACCCACAAATTGAATTTGAAGATGGTGCTGCTTGCTTTGTTTGGTGCAACGATGGGGCAGGGCGTTATTTGGTACACAGGACAATTTTATGCGCAATCATTTATTGAGAACACCTGCAGAATAAATTTTGAACAATCAAGAACAATTTTGCTATGGGCAATTGCTTTTGCAACGCCCTTCTTTATTGTGTTTGGCGCATTAAGCGACAGATTGGGAAGAAAATGGATAATGCTGTTGGGTATGTTACTGGGAGTGCTTACTTATCGCCCTATCTATCAGCAGTTTTTAGATTACACGAGTGTCACTGCAAAAAGAGCAATAATTGATGTAAATAAAACAACAGCTTCACAACCGGTCGCAAAGATTGATGAAAAAGATAAAAAGAAAATTTTTGTAACTGCTGTGTACGATTCTATTTATACAGATGGTTCACATTTCAAATTCACAAAAACGGATACGATCTTTTTAAACAATGAATTTGTAAGAACCAACGGTTTGAATGTTGATACTGTTCTTTCTTATTACGGAAGCACAGAAAAAAAATTTGCATCGCTTCACAGCGTCGCATCGGAAAGGAAAGACACCATTCTATTAGATGTTGCAAAAACATCTGTAAAGCCAAATGTTATAATAGACAAAACTGTTGATGATGCCACTTTTTGGATGATGGTGATGCTCGTATTTGTCCAAATCATTTATGTAACAATGGTGTATGGACCGATCGCTGCATTTCTTGTTGAGTTGTTTCCCACACGCATTCGCTATACATCTATGTCTCTGCCGTATCATATTGGTAATGGTGTATTTGGCGGATTGGTCCCATTCTTAAGCACGCTGATTATTGAATACACCAAAACACCTGCAAATCCAACTGGCTTGCCGCTTGAGGGCTTATGGTATCCTATTGGTGTTGCGTTAGTTTGTTTTGCGATTGGCGCGTTGTATTTGTCGAATAAAAAAGATGAGAATGTTTCTGATGATGTAAATGTTTATATTCCTAATTTTTAAAACCTTATTAGATGAACGCAATAAGAAAAATATTTGGAATTATCTGGATCGTTCTCGCTCCTGCAGTAATGATATTTGTTATATACAATGCTGTTGCAGTAATAAACAAAGCAAATAAAGCCATTGTTGCAGCCACATCAGAAACAGCAAGAGCAGCAGCTGAGGCTGCAAAAACAAATACTATTCTTCAATGGAGCATCATTATTATTATTTTTCTCCCCATTGCTTTTGGGTTGATAATATTCGGCAAGTATGCATTGCAGGGAGAGTATGACAGATAGAGTCAGAGGTTAGGAAAGTTGAAAGACCGAAAGTTAGGGAGTTCATAAGCCGAAGGAAGATGGAAAGAACTTCCGGGCTTTCCTGACTTTTGGACTTCTCTAACTCTCACACAACATATCTTTGAACCATGTCAATTGAAGTAAATGGTTTAACGAAAGTGTATGAACAGCAAAAAGCTGTTAATAATATTTCATTCAAAATAAACAAAGGAGAGATTGTTGGATTTCTTGGTCCGAATGGTGCAGGCAAGAGCACAACAATGAAAATGATAACCGGGTATTTGCTCCCGGATGCAGGTACGGCAATGGTTTCGGGCATTGATGTTACACAAAATTCTATTGCAACAAAAAAGAAAGTCGGGTATTTACCTGAGGCGAACCCTTTGTATTACGACATGTATGTGAAAGAGTATTTGTTGTTTGTTGCAGGTGTGTATGGAATCGGCAACAGGCAGTCGGCAATTAACAATGTGATTGAACTTACAGGATTAACAATCGAAAGAAAAAAGAAAATAGGGCAACTTTCAAAAGGATATAAGCAGCGTGTTGGATTTGCAGCTTCTCTTGTTCACGATCCCGAAGTGCTGATTCTTGATGAACCCACCAGCGGTCTTGATCCCAATCAAATAATTGAAATAAGAAATGTAATAAAAGAACAGGGTAAGAATAAAACTGTTTTGTTTTCATCACACATTTTGCAGGAAGTGCAGGCAATATGCGACAGAGTCATCATCATTAACAGAGGCGAACTTGTTGCAAATGACACTTTGAGTAACCTTCAGAAAAACACAAAGAGCAACACTGTAAAAGTTGCCTTTAAAGAATCGCTGCCGATTGAATCGTTACAAAATTTGTCTGCTGTAACAAATGTGCAAAAAGGCAATGATAACAACTGGCAGCTTACCGCAACCGATGCAACAGAAGCCCGCAAACAATTGCTGGAACTGGCTTTGAAAGAGAACCTGAATATTGTTTCGCTGCAAACAGAAGGAAATAATTTGGAAGAAATTTTTAGAACACTAACTAAAATGGATTGAACACGAATTTTTACATGAATAATTATACGAATTGTACAACTTGTAAAATTTGAATAAAGTTTCTGCAATAAAAAGAGTGCGGCGCAAGTAGCAATGGAGCCTGGCTCATAAAAACTATCTGAAACTTCTATTGATAAACCTTTGTATCTTCCTTTTTTAAATTCCTCGTCAGCATGATTACTAATTTACCCAACGAAAGATGGAAACAGGTTGTTTTCAAAAATTCGCATACACTGCAAAAGCAATATGCTATCAGTAACATGGGAAGATTTGCATCTTACGAAACCGCTTTAAAAAAAGATGGTGCAATACTTGAGGGCTCGCTCACCGGCGGTTACAAAATAATCCGCATGAAAGTAAAGGGTAAATACATCGCTTTTTCGGTACATAAACTTGTTGCAGAATATTTTTTGAAGAAATTACCAAAGCATGAATTTGCTATTCATCTTAATCATAATAAACAGGATAACCGCGTTATGAATTTGCGCTGGGCTACAAGAGAAGAGGTAACGCTTCACAATATGACCAACCCAACTGTAATTGCAGCAAAGAACAGAGCCATTGAATTTAAGAGAGGCCGCAAACTTACCTTGGCGCAGGTAAAAAGGATAAAGCAAATACTGAATAATCCTCTGCGAAGATTGACCTATAAGCAAATTGCAGAAAAATTTGGCGTTAGTGAAATGGCGTTGACCAGAATGAAGCGTGGAGAAAATTGGGGCAATGTTAATGTGTAATAATATTTAAAATCGGGAATTCATGTTACAACAATCTACCATTAAATTTCTTAAAGACTTAAAGAAGAATAACACCAAAGAGTGGTTCGATACAAACCGCAAAATGTATGAGGCCGCGAAGCAGGATTTTGAAAATCTTGTGCAAACTGTGATTACACAATATTCTAAAAAAGATGAAGACATTGCTTCGCTTAAAGCCAAGGATTGCATGTTTCGAATTAATCGCGACATTCGTTTCAGCAAAGACAAATCACCATACAAAACAAATTTTGGTGCAAGCATAAACAGAGGTGGTAAAAAGAGTTTGCTCGCGGGTTATTACTTTCATTGCGAACCGGGACAGTGTTTTGTTGGAGGCGGTTTGTGGCAACCGTTTCCGGATGTGCTAAAAAAAGTGCGACAGGAAATTGATTATTGTTTTGACGAATTTTCCGGCATTATTAAAAACAAAAAATTCAAAACTGTTTACGGTAATTTATATCGCGGTGAGGATATTAGCTTGAGCAGACCACCTAAAGGTTACGATGAAAATAATCCGGCAATTGAGTTTATAAAATTGAAAAGCTTTATCGCCCTGCAAGAACTCAAAGATGCCGACCTTACCGATAAAAATCTTTCAAAAAAAATTGTAACTGCTTTTGACGCATTACAACCGTTGGTGAAATTTATTAATAGAGCGTTGGAAAGTTAGCAAGATTTTTTATGAGGGCAGCTTTTGTAATTCTGTTCATCGCCTGTGATGCCCGTGCCGATGCATATCGGCATCACTCACTTGAGCGTTCTGAACTGTATAGAGCAATTGAAACGTCATTCGATATTTCAATTATCCAATTCACTAAGGTAGATTTTTATATCTTGAGGCGCAACTTCATCTCCTCCAAAATACGGGTATAATTTGTAGCGCAAATAATTTCCTGAACAATGCCGTGGCAGAAGTGCAGTTTTGCCATTCACCTCAAATTTGTATTGATTTGTGAGACAACTAATGCGGCAGTTAATTATCCTGCCAATTGGCGCAGTTGTAATTTCCTGAAATATAATATCTCTGCCATTATGCACATAACCAAAAAGACGAAGCGAATCATGACTCCATCTCCATCCTACACGCGCACTGTTTTCTTTATGAGAAGTATTACAGTCAGAGAAACCAAATAACTTATTAATATCTTTTTGATTATGGTGGTCAACAGTTTTATACTTACATGAGCTATCAAATATCGCAGTAAAAGTTAAAACGCTCTTTGAAGTAAAGAGAAATGGATTGGGAGTGCAATAATGTGCACCCCGCTTAATAATGTAGGTTTTAAATCCCTCTGTGACAATATTAAATGAAACAGATTTATTTGTTATAGAGCACGCATTCTTGTCACTTACAGATTTGGTGCAAACAATATTTAATAAAAGCAAAAAAGCAATAATGAAGAGAAAAGTAATTCTTTTCATAATAGGCAGGATTAAAAGATGAACTTAAATGTATGCACAATTTTTATCAGTTAATCTTAATCAGTATTAAATTTTCCAAACAAAAAAACAGCCTCTTTGTAGAAGCTGCTTTTTAAAATAATAAGAGCCTTATTTATTGTGCAAACTTTCTTCTTATAATATTCAATGCGCCGCCGGCTTTAAACCACTCTATCTGCTGTTCGTTGTAAGTATGGTTTGCAGTAATGATAACCGAACTTCCATCTTTATGATGCAGTACCACGGCCAAAGGTTTGCCGGGAGTAAAATCTGTAAGTCCCAATATATCTATAATATCATCTTCCTGCACTTTATCATAATCTTCTTTATTGGCAAATGTTAGTGCAAGCATTCCCTGCTTCTTAAGATTGGTTTCATGAATGCGTGCAAAGCTTTTTACAAGAATAGCACGTACACCTAAATGTCTTGGTTCCATTGCCGCATGTTCACGTGATGATCCTTCGCCATAATTCTCATCTCCAACAACCACTGAACCTATGCCTGCTGCTTTATATGCACGTTGCACTTGAGGTACGGAACCATACTCTCCCGTTATCTGGTTCTTTGCTAAATCTGTTTTCTCATTAAAGAAATTAACTGCACCAATGAGCATATTGTTTGAAATATTATCAAGATGCCCGCGGTATTTTAACCAAGGTCCTGCCATTGAAATATGGTCGGTGGTACACTTGCCTTTTGCTTTTATCAAAAGTTTTAAACCTTTGATGTCAGTGCCTTCCCAAGCAGGAAAGGGCTCAAGCAATTGAAGACGCTGACTGTTCGGGTCAACAGCCACCTGTATTTCGCTTCCATCAGCTGCGGGTGCCTGATAACCCGCATCTTCAACCGAAAAACCTTTTGGCGGAAGCTCATAACCTACGGGTTCATCAAGTAAAACTTCTTCACCACTTTCATTTTTTAATTTATCGGTAATTGGGTTGAATGTTAGGTCGCCTGCAAGAGCAAAGGCAGTAACAATTTCGGGCGATGCAACAAACGCATGTGTTGATGCAAGCCCATCGTTGCGTTTTGCGAAATTTCTGTTGAAGGAGGTAATGATAGAGTTTTTGCGTGTTGGGTCATCAATATGTCTTGCCCATTGACCGATACAAGGACCACATGCATTGGCTAATACAACACCGCCAATTTTATCAAATGTATCGAGTAAGCCGTCTCTTTCAACTGTATAACGCACCTGCTCTGACCCCGGTGTAATAGTAAATTCTGATTTTGCTTTTAGGTTTTTATTGATTGCTTGTTTTGCAACAGAAGCAGAGCGAGTAATATCTTCATACGATGAGTTAGTGCAAGAACCAAGCAAAGCCACCTCTAATTTTTGAGGCCATTCATTTGCTTTTACAGCCTCTGCAAATTTGCTTAAAGGCCATGCAAGGTCTGGTGTAAATGGCCCGTTAACATGAGGTTCAAGCTCGCTTAAGTTTATTTCAATTACCTGATCATAATATTTATCCGGTTCTGCATAAACTTCTGCATCAGGACGTAAATGCTCTCGAACGGCGTTTGCTGCTTCCGCAATGTCTGCCCTGGCGGTAACCTTTAAGTATGCAGCCATTTTATCATCATACGCAAACAACGAACAAGTTGCACCAATCTCTGCGCCCATATTACAAATCGTTGCTTTACCAGTTGCGCTCAAACTATCTGCGCCCTCGCCGAAATATTCAACGATAGCGCCTGTTCCGCCTTTTACAGTTAAGATGCCTGCTACTCGTAGAATAACATCTTTTGCACTTGTCCATCCGCTCATTTTTCCGGTAAGTTTTATTCCGATGAGTTTGGGCCACTTCAATTCCCACGGTAAGCCTGCCATTACATCACAGGCGTCTGCACCACCAACACCAATGGCAATCATTCCAAGACCCCCTGCATTTGGTGTATGGCTATCGGTGCCAATCATCATCCCGCCGGGGAATGCATAATTCTCTAACACCACTTGGTGAATAATGCCCGCACCCGGTTTCCAAAAACCAATACCATATTTATTTGAAACTGAAGAAAGAAAATCATAAACCTCTTTATTAACAGAGAGCGCTGTTTCCAAATCTTCTTTTGCACCAACCTTTGCCTGTATTAAATGGTCGCAATGAACAGTGGATGGTACTGCAACTTTCGGTCTTCCCGCCTGCATAAACTGCAAGAGTGCCATTTGTGCAGTCGCATCCTGCATTGCCACTCGGTCGGGTTGAAAATTCACATACGTTTTTGCTCTCTCAAAATTTTCGAGCGACTGCTCTGCATGTAAGTGCGAGAATAAAATTTTTTCTGATAGCGTTAATGGTCTGCCAAGTATATTACGTGCTGCCTCAATTTTTTCGGGAAGTTGCGCATATACTTTTTTAATCATTTCAAAATCAAAAGCCATGTCGTAGGAATTTTAGATTAAACGATTTATGATTTTTCTTTTTCATGAGCATATTAGCTTTCTGCCACAGCAATATGGTTTACAAAATGTAAACTGGATTCATTGGCATATTTATTTTTATTAGCCCGGCTTATAATTCGCTATTGAACTTCGGTTGCGTCGCACTCTTATACAGAAAATAATTCTATTCAGCAAAGCGAAGGCAATGCACCAAATTATTATTTTAATGAGACTTGTATGAGTTGGGCGACGCAGAGTACATTGCCCCGCAAATCACTCTTGTTCTTCGAAGTAGGGATAGCAACAACTTAGAACAAAGCCTTATTCTGCTTCTCAATGTTCTGAATGCATAAAGTGAGTGACACAACAGGCGATGCCATGAAAAACTTCTGGTGGTCTCAAAAAAAATACGCAAACGTTATAGCCGGTGCTATAAAATCACTTGTCACTATATTTCAAAAAACTATTTTTAAAAGCGCTGCGAAGTTACAATAAATCAAAGGTTTTATAAAAGTGTTTGTAAATTCAGAGGACTATTAATAAATTGCAAACCTATGTACAGATTGAAATATTTTATAGAATGGCAGGCATTTGGGGTGTGCACTGCAATTGGCGAAAAACTGGGAATCGCCACGTCGAGGATACGTTTGTGGTTTATATATATTTCTTTCTTAACCATGGGTTCCCCATTAATCATTTACATGATAATGGCATTTTGGCTGAACATCAAAAACTACATCTTGTCTGCGCGGCGTAATCCGCTAAAATATCTTTAACTGCGAACCCCGTGATTAGAATTGAATACAATCTTACAAGCTATGAAGATTTTTTCAGGCACATTGCAAAGTGTTTGAAATTGAAGATTACTGACAATACTTTATCATTTACTCCTGATAAAGGCACAGGTTACATAAAGTATATAAGCCTGATGAATGGTTTACAACTGATGATTTACGATTATATTCCCACGCAGGAAATCTTGTATCACCGCAAAAAATCAGACAGAGATTTTTATGTTTTGCGCCTTGATGAGTTTTCGGGCAGCGAGGATGCAGGCAAGGCTTCGATTTTTTTTGGCAACACTTCGCAGGAATGGTTTTACATGGCATCGGCAAATACACAACTGCGGCAGGTAAATATTATCTTTAATAAAAAATGGTTGGATGAGTATTTTACCGATGAAGAAACAGGAGAAAAAATCAGCAGCTATCTTGCGCTGAAAAATTTTGTCGTTTATAAACTAATGGATGCGGAGTATCGCCGTTTAATGCTTGAAATATTCAATCTGCCTGTAGAGAAACATTTTGAGCAGATGATAATTCAAAACAGAACGGCGTTAATTTTGGAGCGATTTTTTAGTCGCGTATATAAAGATATTTCGAATGAAAATATTCCGGTAAAAATTTCCGCCAAAGAATGGGAAAGTATAAAAAAAGTTGAAAGCGAATTGCTGAAAGATTTTTCCCTGCAACCACCGGCTATTGCACAGCTATCAAGGATAGCTGCTATGAGCCCATCCAAGCTTAAGATATTATTTAAAGAAGTTTATGGGTTACCCATCAATCAATATTATCAAAGGCACCGCATGAACAAAGCGAAAGCTATGCTGCTCTCAAAAAAATACAGTGTGAAAGAAGCTGCGGGAGAACTCGGCTTTTCGAGTGTGAGCAGTTTTAATAAAGCCTTTTATAAAGCCTTTGAAGAATTACCGGCAGAAATTGCTGTGGCTAAATAATACATAACATAAATTCGTATCCCTTACAACTAAACGTTGATGCAGATAAATTACAACAACAGTGATTATATAAGCCTTTTGCAAACAATGGCTCGCTTTTTTCATGCGCCTGCGGAAGAAAACGTCTTGCGTTTGCCATCTAAACTTGGAAAAGGCTTTTTTTCTGCATACAACCTGCCTGACGGTTTATCTGTAATGATGAATGACAGCGTTTTTAATGAGACGATGTTTTTTCATCAGCAGTCAGCAGTAAACCAGCAATATTTTATTCTTCAGTTTAACGAACCGCAGAATGATGGCGTTGGTCAGGAAATGTATAATGAACCTCATGTTTATCATCTCAACAAAAACACTATTCTGCTCACAAGCTCTTTAATGGAGAGCACATTTGTTGTGCCTGAAAAAGTAAGGATACGTTCGGTAAGAGTTATTTTCGGAATTGATTTTTTAAACAGGTTTGTCGGTAACGAAATTGCCGATAAATTTATCAGTAACTACTTCTCTATTCTTTTAAAGAAACGTACGGCAGAATTTATCGGCGCCGATTATCGCCTTATAATGGATGAGCTGATAAAAGAAAAAATTGAACATCCTCTTCGCATTAAATTTATTTACAACCGCGCATTATTGCTGATTGAAAAACTTGTTACCAGTTTTTTAAGCAAACTTGAAAAAAATGCACAGGTAATTAAACTGAAAGATGATGAAATAAGCAGGCTTATTAAGGTAGAATCGTTGCTGGTAAAAGATTTTTCAGGAACGCCGTCAACCATTGCAGCGTTGAGCAAAGTTGCCACGATGAGTCCAACGAAATTGAAGAAAGATTTTAAATCAATGTACGGTTTACCTATCTATGAATATTTTCAGAAAAACAGGATGGTGCGGGCAAAAGCACTGTTGATGGAGGGCAAATATGCCGTAAAAGAAGTTGGGATGATGGTAGGCTATTCCAACCTTGGACATTTTGCCGCAAGTTTTAAAAAGGAATTTGGTGTGTTGCCGAGTGAAATGGTCAATGACCATTCTCCTGATTTTAATGAAAAGGATGAACCAATGGTATTTGGAAATGGCAAAAAGGTTTCTGTGGCGCAGTGAGGAGAGTGAGACGTGAAAGGTGAGACGTGAGATTTTGCATGTTCTCTCGGTTTTGACGTCTCACGTTTCGCGAGTTTAATCAACTACCACTTTTCTAATCTTTACTAATTGCTCCAATAAATTTTCCAACAAATCGAGTTTCAACATATTTGCACCATCACTTTTAGCAACGGCCGGATTTGGGTGCGTTTCTATAAACAAACCATCCGCACCTGTTGCTATTGCTGCTTTTGCAATAATGCCAATGAGCTGAGGATTGCCTCCTGTTACTCCTGTTGTTTGATTCGGTTGTTGTAAACTATGAGTGCAATCCATAATTACAGCTGCTTTATGCTCTTGCATCCATGGAATATTGCGGTAATCAACAACAAGGTCTTGATAGCCAAATGTTGTGCCCCGTTCTGTAAGCATTACTTTATTATTGCCCGCTCTGTTTATTTTTTCAACGGCGAATTTCATAGAAGGTCCGCTTACAAATTGTCCTTTTTTTACGTTTACAATTTTTCCTGTTTCTGCACAGGCAACAAGCAAGTCGGTTTGTCGGCAAAGAAACGCTGGTATTTGCAGCACATCAATGTATTGTGCAGCCACTGCGGCTTCCTCATGCGCATGCACATCGCTTGTGACGGGTAGGTTGTAAGTGTCTCTTATTTTTTTCAAAAGGCTTAATCCTGTTTCGTCTCCAAGACCTGTAAATGATGAAGCGCTTGTTCTGTTTGCTTTTCGATAGCTTGATTTAAAAATGTAGGGAATACCTAACCGTTTGCATATTTTTGCGACTTTATCAGCAACTTCCATCAATAATTCTTCACCTTCTACAACGCATGGACCTGCGATAAGAAAAAAACTATCTTCGTCGTACGTTTGGTTCGCAAATAAATCTTTTAAGAATTGATTCATGCTGCAAATTTACTTGCAGATTTCTTATTTGAAGGAAGTGAGGTGTTAAGATGAAATTTTTGAGGGGCAAACAAAAAATTTAATTCTTTATCTCTCAATCGTTCTGCTAAATACAAAACCTTATTCACCCATTCAATACTGTTATCTTTCTTTTTTACAACTTTCCCCTCTTTAACAACGGCAATTTCTTCTGGTCTTCTACCCGAATTTTCAATTAAATGAACCTGATTGAAGTTTAATATTTCAGTCTTTAAATAAATTAAAGCCACTCTATACCTATTCTCAACAATATTTTCAGGAACATCATGACCTCCTTCTTTAACTCTTTTCTTTATTCTATGCTTATTAATGTTAATGTTATTTGTACAAAGGAAATAAATGATGATATCGTAACCATGTGCCTTGATTGAATTCAACCAATTATAATCTGATTGTTTTGCCAGATTGCTTTCAATCATGAAATTCTCTTTGTTAGAAATATGTTTGCCTATTCTTTCCCTAACAATAGATTCTGCTCGTATAAAATTTTCTTCTGTGTAAGTACCCAATTCATTTTTGATAATCAAGTCAGCATTGATAAAAGGAATTGTTTTGTCTATAAAACCTTCTTCAACGCCAGTTAAATAAAAAGTGGTTTTGCCTGCACCATTTGGACCTGCAAGAATATAAAGGATGGGCATTAATTCGTTTTCGGGCTTTCCTGAAGGATGATTTTTTTGCGAGTTTTCGGGTCTTCTTCAATAAGCAGACCATTCTCTTCATAAACAATTGTGCTATTCGCTTCCACAGCTTTTCTTCGGACATAATTTTCGAAAGCTTGCTGCATTTTCTCTACATCAATATTTACTTTCTTATAGAACATAAGCAAATTTAGTCATTTATTCTTTTAAGGGTATAAGTTCGCCTCATTGGTACAATTAAATCTAATTTTGTTCCCTTCATTTCATCACTAAAATAAAACACCATGAGTTTCGACGAAGAATTTTTAAAAGACATCCTCAAACGTTTTCAATCATATAAAAGTCTTGGCGACAAAACTTTTGAACAACTGAATGAGAAAGATTTTTTCTATCAGCCTTCTGCCGAGAGCAACAGCATTGCTGTCATTATTCAGCACATACATGGCAATTTAATGAGCCGCTTCACCAACTTTTTAACGGAAGATGGCGAAAAACCATGGCGCAAACGTGATGAAGAATTTGAACAGAACACCACAAATAAAGAAGTGATTGTTTCTTTATGGAATGAAGGCTGGGATTGTCTTCTCTCTGCAATACAAAGTTTGCATCCTGTTGATGTTATGACAAAGGTCTCCATCCGAAATGAACCAATGTATGCTTATGATGCGCTTCTGCGTGCACTTGCACATATTGCCTATCATGTAGGACAAATTGTGTATCTCGGAAAAGAAATAAAAGATGCATCATGGAAAACATTGAGTATTCCAAAAAGACAAAGCAAACAATTCAATGAGCAATCAGCACCTTTAAAATAAGGAGAAATATCGCCAGAGAGAACACTGAAACACAGAATTGAGACATTTCTTAAGTGTTCGATATCTACTAATTATTTCAGTGTTTTTGGTTTTCTGTGGCATCAACTAAGTATGCAACCACTTATCTTCAATTGGACGCCCGGAAGAACTGCTGCTATAAACGGAGAAGAACATTTATTTTTTTCCGGCTATTCATATCTCGGCATGCAGCATGTACAAGAATTTACTGCGTTGATAAAAGAAGGAATTGATAAATATGGATGGCTGTTTCCTTCGTCGCGAATATCGAATACAAGATTGAAGTTGTATGAGGAGTGTGAAGCATTGCTTTCATCTGTTACGAGTGCCGAAGATACTGTTCTTGTTTCATCTGGATTTATTGCGGGAAGAATGGCAATATCAAAGTGGATGAATGAAATAATCAATCTGCAGCCATCACATCCTGCGATTAAAGCGAATAATAACAATAACACCAATCAATCGCATCAAAAAATATTTGCGGTTGATTCAATTGACCCGTTGCAGGCAACCATCACCGATTTTTCTTTTGTTGAAAAGAATGCACCTTGCACATTGATTATTGATGACTCGCATGGCGCGGGCTTGATTGGAGCAAATGGAGAAGGGATAATCTCTCTGCTTTCAAAAAATCCAGAGATAAATTATGTGCTTACTTACTCTTTATCTAAAGCTTTGAATATTATGGGAGGAGCTATCAGTTGTTCTTCATCTTTAGCGGAAGAACTGCGAGCAATGCCGGAATACACCGCCTCGACAGCGCCATCGCCGGCGTTGTTGCATGCATTTATAAAAGGGCAACACTTATATGCAATGCAAAGAGAAAAATTAAGAAACAACATCAATTATTTTCAATCCGTGATAAAAGAAATGAAGGAAATTTTTTTTCACCATTTGCTTCCCATTTTTGTTTTGCCTTCAACAATTGATGAAGAAAAATTATTGCAACAGAAAATTATTATTTCATCTTTTCCCTATCCTGACCCTAAAGGGAAAAAGGTGCAGCGCGTTGTTTTAAATGCGTTGCACACAAAAAACGATTTGGAAAGATTAACAGAGGCTCTTTACAAAACTTTGTAGCACTTTTTAATGTGCTCATACACACTTTTGAAACTTGAAACTTAAAACTATATCTTCAGATTGCTTCAAAATTTGCTAACGCACAGCCATGGAATTTCTCGCAATGTTTACAAAGATTATATTATACCGCCGGATGCCTTTCAAAAGAATGTTTATGTGCATCAAAGATATAACGGTAAGTCACCATTCTTCTGCTTTGAGTGCCTCCAAGACTTTTGTAGATGTTGAGCATCTTGGGATTCCAGTCGGCTGCCCAGCCCATTTCATAAGTATGATACCAGCCCTTGTATTGAATTAACAACGCTCCTTCATAAATCATAAATGAATCAATGCCCAGCGATTGAAATTTGGGAATAATGCCGAATGCTACACCGGTAAATTTTTTACATACGCCTCTTTTTTTCATTAATACCAATCTTAATTTTTCAAATAAACCAAATTTGCCATTGAAGTATTTGAAGTACTCATTCAAATCAGGAATGTTTATCCACATCGCGATTGGCTCATTCTTATAATATGCAAACCATATCAATCGTTCATCCATAATTGGCTTCATCTTCTTAAACAGTTTCATCACCTGTTCTTTTGTAATCTCTTTTGCTTCTCCATGCTGCGCCCATGCTGCATTGTAAACTATTGCAAATTCTTCCGCATGCTTCTCTAAATTTTTTATACTAACATGCCTTGCGCTGTAATCTGCTTTTGCTTTAAATTTTGCATGGCGTTCGGCAAAGCGCTCGGGCAAAGGATCATCAACATTCATCGCATAGTAATACTGGTTATAATAATTTTGAAAGCCATAACCTTCAAAAAGTTTTTTATAGTACGAAGGATTAAAGGGCATTCCATAAATGGGCGCTTTATTAAAACCTTCAACCATCAAGCCCCACCATTTCTCTCTGTCTAAAAAATTGATGGGGCCATCCATTGCTTCCATGCCTTTGCTCTGCAACCATTCTTTTGCTGTCTCGAACAATGTACTTGCAGCAGTTTGATCGTTAATGCAATCGAAGAAGCCAATGCATCCGGTAGGAAAATCTGTTCCCTTGTTTATATATTTTGAATGTGTGAATGCAGCAATACGACCAATAAGTTTTTTATTTTCATCTTTCAATATCCAGCGGTTGGTTTCTCCGTATTTGTAATTTTTATTTTTAGAAGGGTTAAATACATCATTCACTTCGTTATTAAGGGGACGAATATAATTTGGATTTGAGCGGTTCATTAACACATTCACTTGTATAAAATCCATGGCTGTTGAAGCATTGTTCACTTCAGTTAACTGCATATCAAAACTATTTTTTGCGAATGTAATGCGTTACGAAATAAGAGAAAAAGATGAAAGCATTTGTTTGCTAAAGAAGCGGTGAATATAAATGGATGTCTCCGTTCAACTCTTTTACACCAAACTTCATTTAAATTTATGTATCGTTGCATAATTCATGCAAACCAGATGAAGTGATTGCGACGCAACTCTGCCCGACTGCGCCACGCAGGCAGGGAAGATGCGCATTCATTCTGCAGTTGATATTATAAAAAATTTCTTTCGCAAAAAAGTTGCTGTATGAACCGCAAAGATTTTATAAAGAACACCTCACTTGCAACGGCAAGCATTACGATTTTGAATTTTCCTGTTTTTGGTAAAAATGCGCCCTCTAATAAAGTTGTTGTTGCCGTAATGGGAGTAAACAGCCGCGGCGCTTATTTGGCAAAATGCTATTCACAATTGCAGAATGTAGAAGTGGCTTACATCTGCGATGTGGAAGAAAAGGCAATTGCAAATGGTTTTGATGCGTTGAAGGATGCACCTCGCAAACCCACACTGGTAAAGGATATTCGTGAGCTGGTTATAAAAAAAGACTTCGATGCATTGGTAATTGCTGCGCCTGATCATTGGCACACGCCTGCTGCCATCCTTGGCGTATCGCATGATAAACATGTGTATGTTGAAAAGCCATGCGGGCACAATCCTTACGAAGGTGAGTTGCTTGTTGACGCCATAAATAAATACAACAAGCTTATTCAAATGGGTAATCAGCGGCGATCAATGCCAACATTGATGCAGGCTGCAAAAGAAGTGCATGAAGGCATTATCGGCAATGCATATTTTGCAAAAGCATGGTACGCGAATAACCGAAAATCAATTGGCATTGGTAAAAAGGTTTCTGTACCACTCACACTCGATTTTGAATTGTGGCAAGGACCTGCACCACGCAAAGATTATCAGGATAATCTTGTACATTATAACTGGCATTGGTTCTGGCATTGGGGCACAGCAGAAACCTGCAACAACGGCACTCATGAAATTGATTGCTGCCGCTGGTTTCTTGGCGTTGATTTTCCAACAAAAGTTACATCTGCAGGCGGGCGTTACGCATTTAAAGATGATTGGCAAACACCCGATACGCAAGTTGCATCATTTGAGTTTGGCGATAGCAAGGCAATAGCTTGGGAAGGCAGAAGTTGCAATCTTTATCCCGAAGAAGGTTCAGGCAGAGGCTTTATTATTTATGGTGATAAGGGAACGCTTGTAAATAATGGCAGCGGTGATTATAAAATTTTTGACACAGATAATAAACTTGTAAAAGAAGTAAAGAGCGATGTAAAAGCAGACCCCACAAATCCTGTAAGCGCTACCGGCAATCTCGATTTTTATCACTTCACAAATTTTGTGGAAGCAGTTCGTGGTAATGCAAAAATAAATTCGCCTGTGAGTGAGGGACATAAAAGCGTGTTGCTTTGTCATCTCGCAAACATTGCACAACGTACCGGAAAAACTTTGTACTGCGACAGCAAAAATGGTTATATCACCGGTGATAAAGATGCTATGCAACTATGGAAGAGAGAGTATGAAAAAGGATGGGAACCGAAAGTATAGAGCACTCTCCGAATTATAAACAGAATTGTAATTTTTTTGTACTTAGCTGTTCTGCTGCTATCGGCTTCTGTTGTGTCATTATAATCCCGACTTCAGTCGTGGACTCACTTGTACTGTCTCTATTCTATTCAACATGTAATCTTCATATCTACTTTCAGTAAAAGCGGCTTTTTTGTCTTAAGGATACCTCAAAGTTTTACTTTGCAAAGTAATACACCTTTTTTGTTTTGCTTTGATCCTCGTTGTTTTTCCAGTGTTTAAAAACAAGCTCGCTTTTTGTAAGACTAACAATAGTGTCGGTCGCTATAACATTTGGTGTTCCTGTCCAGCCAATATTAATATAGTTGTTGTCAACAAATTCGTAAGTAAATAAGTCAGTAAAGCCATCGTGCTCAATTCGAAGAATGCCATCTGTATCAAAATTATAAACCCAATTTTCAAGAGACCATGAGGAGGCTTTAATACCAGTTAAAGAAATAGTTGTGTCTCTTTCTTCCAAGAGATTCCAATTTCCTATTATCATAGAAGATGTCTGGGTTCTCGATACAGGAGAAGAAGTTACTGATGTTTCAGTTGGATCTTTAGTGCATGAGGCAAGGGCAAAAATAGTCCCTAATGCCAACAATGCGGGTACGCTTGTTTTCATAATACGAAGGATGAGCGGGAAAATTAGGACAAAAAAATATTCGCTTATTCTTACTATATTCTCTTAAGTCTATTTTAATTCTGGAGTAAAATGTAAATGGTTTTTTTATTAATTATTCACGATTATTTAATCTTGCGGCTTTATCAATGGAAATTTTTTAGAGGCATAAAAGATCTGTTTCACTCGTTGTCGTTTTTCCGATTCGGAAATTGAAAACCTCACTTTATTATTTGTTCAATAAATTCAATGGCGGCATTTAGTATTTTATCGTTTTTGTCGCAGGAAGGATCATAAGCAGAAATTGTTGCGGAAGATAAAATGAAGTTTTGTTTGGCGCGAAATATTATTTCAATTATATCTTCCTTGAAAAGTCCTCCGGGTACAGCATATGTGTTTGCAGCCGCAATAGAAGGATCAAGCACATCCAAGTCTATGTGAATATGCAATAAACTAATATGCTTATTCTTGAGCCTTTCGATTAACTCACTAATTGCTTCGCTTCGATTTTGCTTTATTTTTGCTGCCTTCAGGTGTTGTATCCCGCTTATCTTAATCAATTCCTTTTCGGCACCACTCAAATCTCTTGCACCTATAAGAGTAATATTTTTTCCCGGTAAAGGTTGGTAACCATTTATTCGCATCAATATATTTTGCCAGCAGTAGCCCATTAGCGTTGAAATAGCCATGCCATCTAAAAAGCCACTAATAGTAGTATCAGGAGTTTCGCAATCGCCATGTGCATCAAACCAAAGAATGCCTGTATTTTTTTCTCTCACAGCCGCAATTACTCCCACCGTTGTATTACAATTGCCAGATAAGGCAACGGGAAATCTTTTATTGTTTAGTGCAGTGGTTACAGAACCAGAAATTTTATTAAGCAGGTCAAATGATGTTGCATTTTCTGTTGCATATTTTACATCAGATTTTATTTCTTCATAATGAACGTCATGCCCGGCAGCTTTTAATCTTTTAAGTAAACCACTTTTCAAAATATATTTAGGACCGGCACCCATGCGTTCGTTAAAGTGCCCTGCATCGTACGGAACAGTAAGAAGGCTTATATTCATAAGTATGCTAAATAAAATTTAGTTATAACACAATTAACACTTTTTCAGTGATAGCATGGTTTAATGCGATTGTAATTTGCGATACCTTAAAACGTTTTGATTCATTCTATCTTGTTAATTCAAAGCTATGTTTTAGTATTAGGTTTGTATTTCTTAAAGCTTGAAATCCTTTGCACAATCTTTGCGGTTAAACCGTTTATTGATTATTCATTTAATTTAAGATTATGTCTTCTCAAAGAACAACAGAGTTACTGCTACAGGATATTGTTCATTCTGCCGATAAAATACTTATGTACACAAGAGGTATGAACTATTACGATTTTGCCAGTGATGATAAAACCGTTGATGCGGTTGTGCGAAATATTGAAATAATCGGCGAAGCGGCAGCAAAAATTCCGGAAGATGTTAAAAAAGCACATCCTGAAGTTGACTGGCAACATGTGTCTCACTTCGTTGATAACACCGTACTGGATACTTCAATAATTAATTATGAAGTGGCATGGAGAATACGAGAAGAAGAAGCTTCTGAATTATTGAATCAGGCAAGTGCAATTGCAAAACAAGAGCGAGCTTCAAGACCAGACAGCAAGTATTGAGGTTTATTAATCATCAACTTAAACCATTTCTCGTCTCTGCTGTTTTCAATTTAGCATAACTCACGGCCTCAATTTTGCGCGTTTACAAACAACACATGGCATGCCCGAAGGTCCATCAATTGTAATATTGAAAGAAGCTGTTCAACAATTTAAAGAACAAAAAATAATTGAAGTAACAGGCAACAGCAAACTCGATATTCAAAAATTAAAAGGCAAAACAATAGTTGACTTTAAGAGTTGGGGCAAACATTTTCTTATTTGTTTTAAAGGTTTTACGGTACGCATTCACTTTATGTTATTCGGTTCTTATCGAATCAATGAACGAAAAGAAACACCACAGCGTTTAGGGCTTCAATTTAAAAACGGGGAGTTGAATTTTTACACTTGCTCTGTTCAATTTATTGAAGAAGATTTAAATGAAGTGTATGATTGGAGTGCCGATGTAATGAGCGATTCGTGGAACGCAATCAATGCACGCAGAAAATTAAAAGCACAAGCTGATATGTTAGCATGTGATGCTTTACTCGATCAGCAGATATTTGCGGGCGTTGGTAATATCATTAAGAATGAAGTGTTGTTCAGAATTAAAGTGCATCCTTTAAGCAGAATTGGAAAATTACCTCCTGCGAAGCTGAAATTACTAATTAATGAAGCAAGAAATTACAGCTTCGATTTTTATAATTGGAAGAAAAATTTTGTTTTAAGAAAACACTGGTTGGTTCATACAAAAAAAATTTGTCCTCGCTGCAATATTCCCATTGTAAGAAAGCATTTAGGTAAAACAAACCGGAGAACTTTCTTTTGCAGCAACTGTCAGGTGTTGTACGAATGAATGCAATGATGACATTGATTGCGAAAGAAAATATATGTTTCACCCATGGAGAAAAGTTTCCACTGCTTGTTATAAAAATTTTTTATTATTCTTTTTAAAGGCATGTTGTTTGTATAGATGAATAAAATACTCATTATGGAAAAGCGGTTGTTTGGTATAATCTTGACCGTTCTTGGTATTATTGGGCTCGTAATCGCTGCTGTCAATCTTTTAGAAGACTCAATAAACGGTCGTGACATAAAGAGCATTCTTGTATTTGGATTGCTCGGCGCTGTTTTCTTTTCTGCCGGCATAGGATTGTTGCGAAATACAAAAGATAAAGCCACTTAGCACCATTATAAACAACTATCTTTTTCCGCTAACCTGATAAGATTTCATTCCTGATAAACCACAGCGCCAACATTCGCTCTCAATCTCAATTCTCTTCTCCACAATTAGAAGCGCTTTTATTTACATTTGCCGTTTGAAATGCTTTGTAAACCACAACCTTCATGAATCGTTCAGAACTAATCCAACAAATAAAAGAAAAGCAATCTTATCTGTGTGTAGGATTAGATACAGATATTACCAAAATTCCAAAACACTTGCAATCCGCTGCCAATGCGGTTTTTCAATTCAATAAATCAATCATTGATGCAACAAAGGAATATTGTGTCGCATACAAAATAAACACTGCTTTTTATGAAGCACAAGGGTTGAAAGGTTGGGAGGCAATGGAACAAACGGTTACCTATATTTCATCATCTCACTTAAAAATTGCGGATGCAAAACGTGGTGATATCGGCAACACATCTGCTCAATATGCAAAAGCATTTTTTGAAACACTCAACTTCGACGCAATTACTGTTGCACCTTACATGGGTGAAGACAGCGTGCGTCCTTTTCTGGAATATGAAAACAAATGGACGATCGTTCTTGGCTTAACGTCCAACAAAGGCGCAAACGATTTTGAACTGCAAAGAACCGGAGAAGAATATTTATATGAAAAAGTTTTGCGTACAGTTGCTCAATGGGGAACGCCGGATAATTTAATGTTTGTTGCAGGTGCAACCCATGCAAGTGAATTAGCAAACACTCGAAAAATAGTTCCCGGCCATTTTCTTCTTGTACCCGGTGTTGGTGCGCAAGGGGGCAGTTTAGAAGAAGTAAGCAAATTTGGAATGAACAAAGACTGTGGCTTACTCGTTAACGCAAGCCGCGCAATTATTTATGCTTCATCAAAAGAGGATTTTGCCGAAGATGCGAAAACCAAAGCTCAACATTATCGCGATGAAATGTCTGTTTATTTAAACGAGTATCCATAAAAAGATCAAATATCAAAAACCAAGTTTCAACCTCAAATTTTCAAAACTCAATACAGCGATAAATCTTTAGTTTTTTTATTTTTAATTTATTTGGCCTTGAGATTTGTTTTTTGATTCTTCACATCACAATAAACTTTTTTCCTCTCCCATTTATTCTTAAATTGAGCCGGTACGGTTGCATGCTATTGGCAATGCAACTTTTGTATTTTAAAACGTGACCATGCAAATAACAAATCTTTTGCAGCAATACAGCAGTCCCAGCGGTGTGTGGGATGAAATGCTCGAGAGCGATAAAATCCGAGAGCAATACAATAAAGTATTCAATATGCTGCAACAGTTGGAGATAAGCGACCTTCATCAGAAGGATGTATTGGCAGGGCAGTTGTTTATGAATCAGGGAATAACGTTTACAGTGTATAGCGATAACGCAGGTATTGAAAGAATTTTTCCCTTTGATATTATTCCACGTATCATTACTGCAAAAGAATGGGAACACGTAGAGAAGGGAATTCAGCAACGTTTAAAAGCGCTCAACCTATTTCTGAAAGATGTCTATAGCGACCAACAAATTTTAAGAGATAAAATTATTCCTTCCGAACTAATTGCATCATGCCCGCATTATACACGCGAAGTCTTCGGCATAAAAGTTCCTTATGATATTTATGTACACATTTCAGGTATTGATTTGATTCGTGGCGACAACGGCACATTCTACATTCTTGAAGATAATTTGCGAACGCCATCAGGTGTAAGTTATATGCTCGAAAACAGGGAGGTTACTAAACGCATTTTCCCAGAAATGCTTTCAGCTAATAAAGTGCGCATGGTGAACAATTATCCTTTATTGCTGCATAAAATTTTGTTGTCGCTTGCACCAACTCAAATCTCCAATCCAACTGTTGTATTATTGACGCCGGGCATTTACAACTCCGCTTATTACGAACATACTTTTCTTGCAAGGCAAATGGGAATCTCGCTTGTTGAGGGCAGAGACCTTGTAATTGACAATCATAAAGTGTTTATGAAAACAACAAACGGTTTGCAACAGGTGCATGTTATTTACCGCAGAATTGATGATGAATTTCTCGACCCGCTTATCTTTCGCCCGGACAGTGTTCTTGGTGTGCCCGGTTTATTAAGTGCTTATCGTAAGGGAAATATTGCAATTGTAAATGCGGTGGGCAATGGAGTTGCAGACGATAAAGCTGTTTATGCTTATGTACCTGCTATGATAAAATATTATTTAAACGAAGAGCCCGTTTTGCCCAACGTGCCTACATATCAGTTGAGTGATAGTGATGCACGCGAATATGTTTTCAGCAACATTCACAACATGGTTATTAAACGCACCAATCAAAGCGGTGGTTACGGAATGGTAATGGGCAACAAAATAAACGAAGATGAGTGGCAAAAGGTAAAAGCTGTTATCGAAGCGGAGCAACGCAGTTTTATTGCACAACCCATTATTCAGATTTCAACTGTGCCATGTTTTATTGATGGAAAGTTTCAGGCACGTCATGTTGATTTGCGCCCTTATGCATTGTGCGGTCCAGACGGTGTTCAAATTGTTCCGGGTGGCTTAACGCGTGTAGCATTGCGCGAAGGTTCATTGGTAGTGAATTCATCACAGGGAGGAGGCAGTAAAGATACTTGGGTGATTGACGTGCCTGCGTAAAATTTTTTAAAGCATCAGTTACCTAAATCATCATTTCGCATTAAACCACAACTTTGTTTTATCCTCTGGATCGGCGTTATAGTTCACAAATAATTCTTCACCCTTTTCTACTTTTTTAACCGTGCGGATTGTTATAAGTTGTTGTTCAAAATCCATTTCATAATCACAGTTTGCGCTAAAATCGTGATTATATAATGACGCATATCCTAATGCTATACAACCCGATTTTTTTGTTGAACCCCATTCGAAAATATAATTGTACAATTTTGTTTTTTCAATTATTGAACGGTCTTTAGCATTAATAACAATTACCGGCGATATTTCAATAACCGTGTTGGATGGAATAGTTTTGGTTGTATAAACACCGCGACCTTTTTTTGATGAGGGAGCTATCGTTAAATAAGGTGCAATCATGAAATGAATATAACAACAGTTTTAATTAAATAAATTTTTACCGGCTTTTTTATTTGTGCAGCAATCATGCCAATGCAAACTGAAGCTGGAACGGCTATGGATAAAAAGTCTGAATAGAAAATAAAGCGTACAAGAGTGCGACGCAACGGAAGTTGAACATAGATTTGCAGCCGGGTTCGCCCAAAGAATGCTGCGGAATAAAAAATTATTACCACTTGCTAATTTACACGTCATGAGCCTTGAGTTAGAAGAACCAAAAATATCAGAACAGTTTGAGAGACTAATCGAAAGCGGGGATAAACTGGCAATGAGCGAATTTCTTAATGCGCAGAATATTAGCGACGTTGCTGAATTGATATATGAGTTTCCCGATTACGAATCACAGATAATCGCAAACATGGCTATGCACCGCGCTGCAAGTGTGTTTAAAATACTCGACATAAGCGAGCAGCGCCGCATTGTAAAAGAATTGCCGCCATTTAAAACCGCAGAATTATTAAATGAACTTCCCGCCGATGACCGCACCGCTTTTTTAGAAGAACTGCCAAAAGAAGTGATTCGCGATTTAATAAAACTGCTCGACCCGGAAGAAAGAAAAATAACGCTTTCATTACTTGGCTATCCCGAAGACAGCGTGGGCAGATTGATGACGCCGGATTATGTTTACGTTTATGAACATAACTCGGTTGATGAAGTGTTGAGCATCATCCGAAAGGTGGCAAAGAGCAGCGAAACGGTTGATGTTATTTACATAATTAATGAGCGGGGCGAACTGGTTGATGATATAAAACTTCGCGATATTATTCTTGCTGCCCCTGACAAACGCATGCGTGAGCTGCTGGATGGTCGCATTATTTCGTTGAATGTAAACGACGATCAGGAACACGCAAGTCAGGTTTTTAAAATGAATAACCGTGTAGCGTTACCTGTAACGGACAATAACAATATTCTTCTTGGCATTGTTACCATTGATGATATTCTATGGGTTGCCAATGAAGAGTTTAGCGAAGACATTCAAAAAATAGGTGGTACCGAAGCGTTGGAAGAGCCTTATCTTGAAACACCTTTTTTTAAACTTATTCGCAAACGTATCGGTTGGCTTATCATTTTATTCATCGGTGAAATGCTTACGGCAACAGCCATGTCATACTTTAGCGATGAAATACAAAAAGCAGTGGTGCTCTCTATTTTTGTTCCGCTTATTATGAGCAGCGGCGGCAACAGCGGTTCACAGGCATCAACACTTATTATACAGGCAATGGCGGTTGCAGAAGTATCACTCGCAGATTGGTGGCGCGTAATACGTCGCGAAGTGCTTAGCGGGCTTACACTGGGTGCAATTCTCGGCACTATTGGTTTTATACGCGTCTGCATTTGGCATTGGCTTATGGTCAACGGTTTAATCGAAGACCTTTATGGCACACACTGGTTGCTCATTGCATTTACCGTGGGGTTCTCACTTATTGGCGTGGTGTTGTGGGGCACATTGAGCGGCTCAATGCTTCCGCTTATTTTAAAACGCTTGGGTGCTGACCCGGCAGCTTCATCCGCACCATTTGTTGCCACACTCGTTGACGTAACCGGTTTGGTGATTTATTTTTCTGTGGCGTATATTTTCTTGAGAGGAATATTATTGTAGCACGAATTACACGAAGGGCACGAATTATTTAAAGACAAGTATTTTTATGAGCCCGGCTGTATTGCTGCTATAAGGCTCTCGTTGCGTCGCACTCTTGTACATTTAGAACTTTGTTGAGCAATACTTCACAAAAGCAAGAACATTCTTGTTTCATTATTACAACTCTTCCCAAACTTTCTTCGCAAAGTTTTCTAAAGATGGATCTCTTGCACCCATCAACAACAACACACAGTTATCAGTAAAATGAGTACGTGCTTCTGAAAGAAAGTTATTACGGTCTTCAACAAAAAATGCAGATTTGCCTAAAGACTTTAAATCGTTGATAAGATCATTTGCAGAAATGTCTTTTGTAGTGGTGCCGCCGGCATAAAAAATTTCACTCATCCAAATTTCATCTTCAGGTCTAAGTGCGGCAGCAATTTCTTCAACAAACTCATGGCGCAAAAATTTTGTAGGAGCATACCCATGCGGCTGAAACCATGCGATAACTTTTGGTGCAAGGTTTTGACAAGCTTTTATTGCCGCTGCACATTTTGTTGGATTGTGTGCATAGTCATCAATCAATAAAACACCACGCTTGTTACCATAAATTTGATTGCGGCGGTAGATGCCTTTATACATGGTTAGCGCTTCAGAACATTCCACTAAATCTGCCCCTATCTGATTGGCTACAGCAGTGGCTGCAAGCGCATTCTCCATATTGTGTTTGCCAATGGCATTTATCGCAAAAGGAGTATTGTTTATAAAAAATGAAATATTCAAGCCCAGTTGTTGAAAATCGCTTGCTATATAACCTGCCCCCGAATTTTCATCAGTGGAAAAATCTTGTTGAATATTTTGAGAAAGCTGTCTCGCCAAAGTGTTTGATTGATTTACTACAAACAACTTTTTTGTGTTGTTTTTAAAAGTGGTGAAGATTTCCATTAAAGCGTCAATCTCTTTATGGTCTTTATCAACATTCAACAAAACACCAATCTCCGGCTCATACTGCACAATTGAGCCATCGCTTTCGTCTGCTTCAATTACAAGCCATTCACCTTTACCTGTTTTTGCATTACCAATTTTCCTGTGTTGTATAAGACTTACCAATCCTGCACCACTGATTATTCCCGGATCAAACCCTGCAAATTCAAGTATATTGAACAACATCGCTGTTGTTGTGCTTTTTCCCGAAGTGCCTCCAACAGCAATTGTTTTCTTACTCTTCGCAATCAAAGCAAGCAACTCCGCACGTTTCATAATAGGAATATTTAACTCCTTTGATTTCTGCACCTCATAAACCGTATCTTCAATAGCTGCCGATACAATTACAAGCTCTGTTTCATTTGTTATGCCTTCTCCGTTTTGTAAAAAACATTGAATCCCTTCTGATTCAAGTTTTTCTTTTGTCTCGTTGTATTCATTTGGTTTGAAATAACGGTCGCTGCCACTTATTTTTTTGCCCAATCCTGCAAGATATTGTGCAATAGCGCTCATGCCTGTACCTGCAACACCGATAAAGAAGACATTTTTAAAATCATCAATGGAATTTATCATGATGCAAATAAACAATTAATCAAGAAAATTCTTCAATGAATGAAAAGGAGAAAGATATTTTCAGAAGATTTTATTTCGCAACAACATTTATCATAGCGCTCGTTCTTTTTATTCGAATTTCCGAAGCATCTGCTCTTGTATCTCGTGCACCGAAACCTTCTGTGGTAACAATCTGCCTTTCGTTTACACCAAACTTTTTGAGCGCGACAGAAACAACAGTGGCACGCGATCTTGACAATTCAAGATTGGCGGCGCTGTTTTGAGTATCGTTGGCGTAACAACCGATTCTGATTTGCACATGCGGATATTTTTTTAAGATAGTTGCAAGATTTTGTATTTGCTGTGTAAGTGATTCGGTAGGTATTGCCGTATTGCTTTCAAATGTGGGCTCCTCAAATTCGAACCAGCGGTTGTTGTTTATGCTATCTTGAGGGTTATTGGAAGAAATATAAAGCGCCAATCTGTACTCAATACCACCTTTTATAACTGCGATTGTTGTATCGGGTAGTTGTAATTGCACTTCTTGTTTTATCGCGGAATCGCTTTTTACAGTTATAGGTTTTGATGCAGCGGTATCGTCCGGATTTATAAACTGCCATGCAATAGCCTGTTTGTAATTGTGAAAGCTATTGATAAAATAAAGTACCAATCCTAAAGTTAACACGAGTAAAAGCAGTGGCAGTAACCAACCCATTCCTTCCCGGGTGGATGTATTTGTTTCAGCAGGATTGCGGGATGACTGGTTTTCATTCATAGTAGCATCGTTGGAACAAATTGTTTCGGTCATTTGATTTTTTCAGCAATAATAATTTCATAACCGAATTCACAACGGCAATTTTACTTTGTTTTTTAATTCAAAACAAAAGTTTAGCTCTTGGTGCTTTTTGTTAAATTACTGCTGAATAATGCTGCACGATGGTGTCTCCCTGCTTGAGAATTCGAGGTTTGTAAAGTTCAAAGATTTATTCCTTCTATTTCAACTTCAGTAATATACCAGTATTCATCTTCCTGTTTGCGTTCAAATTCTATTCGCCAGTTTCCGCTCCATTGCATAGTATCTTTTTCTAATTTTCCGATAGCAGAATAATTTCCTTTTGTGGTGCAATTGTCGTTTACCATTAAAGAAGATATGCAATCCACTTGTGTCAACTCTATTTCTTCAAAAACTTCTTTAAACGTGTTGAGAATATTTTGAAGTTCATCGCGTGAAAGCGGATAATGATTATTGAGTCTTATATTTTTTTCAGTGTAATGATGCATCCATTCGAGAGGCTCTTTTTCAAAGATGCGCTTTATGCAATCGTTTATTGCTGACCGCGAGTTTTCATATTCATGATCGGGATAAAACTCATCATATACATAGCCACAAAACCAACCGGGAATTCTTATATCGTCTGTCTCATGATTAAATAATTCTTCCGTTGTAAAGCGATACAACTCCCTTGTTGTTACTCTTGGGCTGTAAGAAGAGACTTCCACGCCATAGTCACTCATATAACTTAATAATGCTCGCCATGCCTCTTCTATCCCTGCATCGGTAATTTCGTTTGCCGGTTTAAAATGAGTAGGCTTACCAATTTTTTCAAAAATTGTAATTGTCTTATGCTCATCATACTGCTTTTCAAATGCAATAATGTTTTTGAGAAATTCATTTTCAATTTCGGGCGACACTTCCTGTCCATCATCAGGTCCATGAAATTGCGCACCGCGTTCAAGCATCATTTTCATTTTAAGAAAATCGTTTTCTGCTTTTATTTTATCTTGTTCATTCAGGTTTTCATACTCTTTCATAAGTAACGGTTTATCTACAAAATACAAAAACGAAAATGAAGAGGAAAATTTTTTAATAGAGTGTTTGAATGTTTGAATGTTTGATTGCTCGATCGTTTCAAATGCTATTGTTGCATATTGAAATTATTTATTAGAGATTATTAACCTACACGAAGCGTGTTGAAAAAGGTTGAGAACGATGAAAGGAATGCGACGCAACAGGTGATGCCAACTGTTCTCTGCTCGTACCAAAAAAATTTGCTTTATCATTCAGCCTCTGCTGTATTTTTGATTGACCAATAAAAATAAAATCACTTAGATTTATTGCTTATTACCAAAACACCTGGCTAATTCTTTTCTCTGAAATTAAACTGAATAAACAGATGAAACATTTGAAGTTATTATTGCTGTACTGCTTTGCATACATGGTTGCGGCGGCCCAGGAAACATTTCCGGTAAACGGCGTGGCAGACATTCGCAATGACTGTTTTGCTTTTACCAATGCCACTATTGTCAAAGATCCTCAAACCACTTTGCAAAATGCAACGCTTATTATTAAACAGGGAAAAATCGTTGCTGCAGGCACAAATGTTAGTGTGCCAAAAGATGCCGTGGCAGTGGATTGCAAAGGCAAATACATTTATCCTTCGTTTATTGATTTATTTAGCGATTACGGAGTGGCTGCACCGAAAGGTCAGGGAGGCGGTCGCAGCTTTTTGGACTTTGCGAATTATCAGAATGTAAGCAACACAAAGGGTGCTTATGGCTGGAATCAAGCATTGAAACCTGAAGTGGATGCATCAAAAGTGTTTGAAGTGAACAACGACAAAGCAAAAAGCTTGCGCAATATTGGTTTCGGCACGGTGCTTACTCATCAGCAAGATGGCATTGCAAGAGGCACAGGAACGCTTGTTACGCTTGGCAGCGAAAAGGAAAATTTTGAGATGATAAAAGATAAAGCTGCTGCATTTTATTCTTTTAATAAAGGAACATCAGCACAGGATTATCCAAACTCATTGATGGGTGAGATTGCATTATTGCGTCAAACATATCTTGATGCGAAGTGGTATAAGAATCGCCCGGCGACAGAAGGAACCAATTTGAGTCTGGAAGCATGGAACGCTAATCAAGGTCTGCCTCAAATATTTGAAGCGAATGATAAATGGAACGATTTGCGGGCAATAAAAATCGCGAATGAATTTGGTGTGCAATATATTTTGAAAGGTGGTGGCAATGAGTATCAGCGCATGGATGAAATAAAAGCAACAAAAGCATCATTTATTCTTCCAATAAACTTCCCTTTGGCTTTAGATGTTGATGATGCAAACGATGCACGGGTTGTTGCATTGGGTGTTTTGAAGAACTGGGAAATGGCGCCCCTTGAGCCTGCCATGTTTGAAAAAGCGGGAATCAATTTTGCACTCACCACCGCTAATCTTAAGAATACCGATGATTTTCTTGCCAATCTTCGTAAGGCAATTGATAACGGATTAACTGTAACAAAAGCATTAGAGGCTCTTACAAAAACTCCCGCAGCATTAATAGATTTGTATGATACAGTTGGAAGTCTTGAAGCAGGTAAACTTGCCAACTTCATCATTACAAGCGGGCCTGTGTTCGATGAAAAAACAATATTCTTTCAAAACTGGGTACAGGGGAAAAAGTATGTGATAAATGAAAATGGCTGGAACGATTATCGCGGCAATTATAAACTCACTGTAAAACAAAACACACAAAACAAAGAATACAATGTTGAAGTGAAAGGCACGCCCGATAAGCTTTCTGCAACATTGAAGCTTGCTGGTGGCGATACAACTAAAATTGATGCTAATCTTTCTGTAAACGGAAAGCTGGTAAAACTTACATGGTCTCAAAAGCCGGACAGCACAAGAATAAATAGCCTCACAGGTTTAATAAGCGATAAACTTTGGGTGGGAAACGGTTATGGCAGCAACGGTGATGCAATAACATGGAACATGCAATATGTTTCTGCTTATATTGAAAAACCCGACACGACGAAGAAGCCTGAAAAGAAAGATGTAATTAATGATACGGTGATATATCCATTCAAAGCATATGGATGGACGGTTGCCCCCAAACAAGAAGACTTGCTGATAAAAAATGCAACTGTTTGGACGAATGAAAAAGATGGCATACTTCAAAACACGGATGTATTAATTAAGAGCGGCAAAATTTCTGCAATTGGAAAAAATCTTAACGCAGGCAATGCAAAAACAATTGATGGAACAGGCAAACACTTAACTGCCGGAATTATTGATGAGCATTCGCACATTGCAGTAACAGGAAGCGTGAATGAATGCTCACAATCGGTAACAGCAGAAGTGAGAATTGCAGATGTGATAGACCCCGAAGACATTCAAATTTACAGGCAGCTTGCAGGCGGCGTTACAAGTGCACATATACTACACGGAAGCTGTAACACTATAGGAGGGCAAACGCAATTGATAAAACTTCGGTGGGGTCGCGATGCAGAAGGAATGAAGTTTGCCAAATGGGATCCATTTATAAAGTTTGCCCTCGGTGAAAATGTAAAACGTTCTTTCTTCCCTCAAAGCACTCGCTTCCCGGATACACGTATGGGTGTAGAGCAGGTATTGGTTGACGCATTTGCACGTGCAAGAGATTATGAGAAAATGAGCGACAACAAACGCAGAGATTTAGAACTCGATGCGCTTGTTGAAATTTTAAATGCAAAACGTTTTATCACTTGTCACTCTTATGTGCAAAGCGAAATTAACATGTTGATGCACGTTGCAGATTCATTCCATTTTAAAGTAAACACGTTCACGCACATACTCGAAGGTTACAAGGTTGCAGATAAGATGAAAGCGCATGGGGCTGCGGCTTCTACGTTCAGCGATTGGTGGGCTTACAAGAGCGAAGTGCAGGATGCCATTCCTTATAACATGGCCATCATGGCTAAGGAAGGTGTTGTTGTTGCGGTAAATAGTGATGATGCAGAGCAAGCGCGTCACTTAAATCAGGAAGCAGCGAAGAGTATCAGGTACGGCGGGCTTTCTGAAGAAGAAGCATTGAAGATTTGCACACTTAATCCTGCTACTATGCTGCATATCGCTGACCGTGTTGGCAGCATAAAAGTTGGGAAAGATGCCGATGTTGTTTTGTGGACAGAGAATCCGTTGAGTGTGTATGCAAAGCCCGATAAAACAATTGTTGATGGCATTGTGTATTTCGATATTCAGAGAGATGCGCAAATGCGTAAACAAATTGCTGATGAAAGAAACCGTTTAATTCAAAAGATGATTGCAGCAAAGAAAGGCGGTGCAAAATCAACGCCGGCAAGTATTACGTTTGACACAATTAACGAATGCGAAGTTGACCATCAGAATACAAAGACGATTTGGAATAAATAGTTTGAACGTTGGATTGTTTGAATGTTTGAAAGTTCAAAACAACGTTCAAAAATTATATCACAGAAAACAAATAACCGTGGCAACAATAAAACGTTTGGAGGAGATTCATTCGTGGCAAAAAGCGAGAGAGCTGAATAACAAGATTGGTGGTTTGATAGATGGAGGAAGATTTAAAAGAAATTATAAATTAATTGATCAGATCGAAAGATCTGCCGGATCTATAATGGACAATATAGCAGAAGGATTTGAGAGAAGTGGCAATAGGGAATTTGTACAATTTCTTTATATATCGAAAGGATCAGCAGGCGAATTCAGATCGCAGTTATATAGAGCGCTTGATAGAAATTATATCAACAAAAATGAATCAGCTATATAATCAAGCAGCAGAAATTGCTGTATTAATTCAAAAACTTATAGACTATTTAGAGCAATCAGAAGTGAAAGGAATAAAATATAAAAAGCGTGGTTGAAGAAAACATTCAAACACTCAAACATTCAAACACTCAAACATTCAAACACTCAAACTTATTTATTATGAAACCATATCTTCTAATAACAGCACTACTTATAACTACAGCGACGATAAACGCACAAGAAACGATCTTGCCGGCTCCACCTCAACAAGGAACAATTGCATTAACACATGCAACAATTCATGTAGGCAATGGACAAGTGACTGAAGATGGTACAATTATTTTCACGAATGGAAAAATTGTAAGCGTTGGCGCATCTTCATCAGTACAAACATCCAACGCAAAAGTGATTGATTGCAGCGGTAAGCAAATCTATCCTGGTCTTATTGATGCCAGCACCAATCTTGGGTTGAATGAAATTGGTGCCGTGCGTTCAACACGCGATGAATATGAAATAGGTGATATCAATACAGATATTCGTTCTGTTATTGCCTACAATACCGATTCGAAAATTATCAACACTGTTCGCAGCAATGGAATATTATTAGCGAATGTTATTCCGCAAGGCGGCACTATCAGTGGTTCTTCTTCCGTAATGCAGCTTGACGCATGGAATTGGGAAGATGCTGTCTATAAACAAGATGGTGGTATTCATTTCCGCATGCCATTTTTAGCGCGTGCTTCAGAAGACGTTGATCCTTCCAAAGATGCAATGGAAAAAATAGACAAAGTGCGTACATTTTTCCGCGAAGCAAAAGCTTACTTTGATGAACCCAAACATGGACACACCAACATAAAATTTGAAGCAACAAAAGGTCTTTTCGATAAAACGCAAGCTTTCTATGTTCACTGTGAACTTGTAAAAGAAATGATGATAGCGGTTGAGTTCGCAAAAGAATTTGGACTCAGAACAGTAATAGTTGGTGGTACCGATGCATGGCGTATTGCAGATTATCTCAAGCAAAACAACATTGCTGTAATACTAAATCCGATGCATACATTGCCAGCGATACAAGACGATGATATTGATGATGCAGCTAAAGCACCTTATCTTCTTCAGCAAGCAGGTTTATTGTACTGCATCGCCGACCCTGATGAAAATTACCGTTACCGCAATCTCGCTTACAATGCAGGAGTAGCAGTTGGTTACGGCTTAACAAAAGAGCAGGCATTGCAAGCGATAACACTGAACGCTGCAAAAATTCTGGGTATTGATGACCGCACAGGAACACTTGAAACAGGAAAAGATGCCAATATTGTTGTAGCCGATGGCGATATACTTGATATAAAATCAAGCAATGTTATTTATGCATTTATACAAGGAAGACAAATAAATTTAGACAACAAACAAAAACAGTTATATGAAAAGTATATGACAAAGTATGGACTGAAGTAGATAAAGTATATAACAGATATAAGGAGCTTCGTGAAATACGAGGCTCCTTTTGTTTTTAGCGAAGCGATGGACGAAAGTGTCCGGAATTTTTAAAAAAGGTGCGAATTAAAGCACGCCAATCATTATAATCATTGTCATCTGCATTTCTCTAATTCTTTTCCAAAAAAATCTCTGCCATCATACAGCGAACGCTGCCACCGCCAATGGTTTCGATAGTGTTGATATTTACCGGTAGCAATTTTGTGTGCTTCTCCAAAGTTTGTTTTTGTTGTTGAGTTAGCGACTCGTAAGCTGTCTTACTAAGAACAGTAAAACGTTCCTCGTTTTTATTTTTTACCTGCAACATATTGCCTGCAAAAGCATATACCTGTTTTAAAGTGATTGGAATTATTTCATGATTTGTATCAATAAGCGAATGTGACACAGTTTTTCGTTCCGTTTCATCTTGTATAGATTCAAGACAAATAACAACATAATCTTCGCCAAGATGCATGATTACATTCGTGTGATAAACATCAACGCCGTTCTCATCTTTTGAGTGAAACAAAACTGCCTTGTATCCGTGCTTTTCTGCAAATTTTTCCAGAAGCAGTTTATCCGTCCGAGGAGAAATGCATGCATAAATAATTTTATTGTCATGGTCTATCAACATGCTGCCAGTGCCTTCTAAGAAAATGTTTTTTGCTTCATAAACGCTCCAATCTTCTACATCCTTTACTTTATAATTTTCCTTTAGCATTTCAACCAAATCCTGTCGCCTTTCTATGCGTCTGTTCGGTGCATACATTGGAAATACTGCAACAGTTCCATCAGGCAATGAGCAAAACCAATTATTGGGAAATATTGCATCAGGCTTTTGCGGTAATGCAGTATCTTCTGCAATAATTACGTCAATACCATTCTTTTGCAGCAGGGCAATAAACTCATCAAACTCTTTCACCGCATTTTTCTGTATCTCTGTTTGAGATAATGTTTGCAACTGATTTTGAAAAACATTATTCGCCGCCGTTTCTGCATTGTAACCAAAACTTGCAGGACGGATCATTAATATAGTTGAAGCGATTTTACTCATGGTACTTACTTTAAATTAAGGTAGTCTCGTTTTTCGTGAGATGTGAGACGTGGGAAATATTTCATATGCCTGTTGAGATGTGAAACATCAACTAAAAAAAATTTCACGTTTGTGGTCTCATGTTTTACGATTTAATATTCTCTCTCAACAAAGGCATGCTCATACAATGCGAGCCGCCTCTTGCCCGTGATAATTCCGCTGACGGTAATAATATCAATGTATCATGAACATCATACGGTGTTAGTTCTTTGCTCTCAAATTTTTTAAAGAGGTCTGCAGCTCTGATGCAGTTAAATCCATTTTCTATAAATCCTTGTATGGTAATGTCGTTGCGGTCATAACCAACAACAACGCCATCTTTTAATGCGAGAAGATTACAAGAATCTGTCCATTGCTCCCTTTCATCAAAAGGAAAAATGTTATTACCGCTGTAAATAATTTTTACTTCATTTTCAGGAACGCCATAATCTTCAATGCTTATGTTACGCAGCAAAGATTCAAGCCCTGAAATTTTGCCTCGGATATCTTGCCTGTAATTCTTGCCGGGCTCGTATGCTTCGTTTATAGGTTTATAAAAACGAAGTATTTCAACGCTTTCATAGTCTGCAGTAATTTTTCTATCGAGCAAGTCAAGATAATAAGCATACTGTTTTTCATTTTTCTGTTGAACTACTTTTTCGGAAAACTTGCCAAATAAAATCCAAGTGTCTTTTCTCACGTGTGTAAACACAGTGTCTATGTGCATTACAGAACGATGCTTCGGAATTTTAATCACCGAAATTTTTTCAATACCAGTTTTATTATTAGCAAATACTTTATGGATAACATCATCTATAGCGCTGGGTGTTGTGCGTTCGCTGTAACCAATCACCAAATGATTGGGGGCAATCATCATCACATCGCCGCCCTCAACAGAAGTTTTGTAATCTTTTTGTTCGTCAGCATTCAATAAAAAGAAATCGCTTGATTCAGAAATTTCTATTACCCTTTCATGTGTACTCTTAAACAAATTATTATATACAATAAATTTCATGAGCAGTGTTTCGCGTTCTCTTGCGGCAGTTGCGGCATTGCTTAAGAGCAAATGATCATTTATAATAATGCTTATATCCCGCGTGAAAATAAAATTGGGCAAAGGCGGGAAAACGAAATCTTTTGAATCGTTATCAGGGGAATATAAAACGCCACTAATTAACACCTTCGCTAAAGTAAATGAATCTTCAATCGCATCAAGCTTTTGTTCTGTTGCAAAGCTGCATCCCTCCCATGCACATACTGCGGAAATAATTCTCTGCCGCTTTATGTCATCTTCCAAAACTTTTGCAAGCAAATATTGTGTGTCCATTACCTTATCACTGTTGAAATAATCGGGATGCCCCGGTTTATAACATGAAGGTTGTTTTTTATCTTTTTGTTTTTTTTCACATTCAAGTATATAGGGAATTTTTTCAGGATCGAGAAAATATAGCAGCAGTTTTACATACTCGTTATACTCACGCCGCATTTCCTCAAGATGTACCGTATCGTCGTAAAGCCATTCACGGAATTTATCGGGCACTACCTTACCAATGCCACCGTCCGGACTATGAATGAGTAACCTCTTGAGCGTTCCTATTTCTGAATTTACATGAATACAATTTGATGTTTGCATAAGACTGATTGTAAAATGCAAACTAACGAAAGTTAATTCATATAATAATTACCGCTGATTAACAACGATTAGAATGATTGAAATGATTAAAGAAGGTTTTGATTGAGTTGCAAATTAGTTTATGAAACCTACAGCTGCCACATATTCTTCAGATGAAGTGATTGCGACGCAAGGGACGATGCCATGAAAAACCAAATGCCGGTATCAAAAAAAATTTAAGGAATCAAAGTATCATTTATAAATCATGATAATAATTGAAAAGCCTTGTTTGTATTCCAATCATAAAAAAGATGTTGCGGTTAGAGATGCCCGGAGCTTTATGGCTTCTGTAAACTGCATCACCTTGTATGGTTAAACCATTGCGAGGATTTATGAGATAGCCTGCAGTGAACTGATTGTAAAAATATTTGTGCTTTTCGCCTTGCAAAGTTTTGGTGCCAACAAGTTCAACTGCATCTTGATCGCCCCACAAGTCTTCGCCATTTGTAAAGGCACGCCCGGGATCTTCGCCGCGAATAGTATAAAGATTTTCAAGCATTGCATACCACCGTTTGTTGTGGTATTGAAAAATGGAAATAACCTCATCGAAATTTGCATTAAACGGATCGGCAAGTGTTTGATTGTTGTGCGTATAGTTTAATCCTATTTTATTAAACCCATGACCATAGGTATAAGGTCGCACCGTGTTCCACTCAAGCCGCCAGGACAAATTCTCTAAATGAAAAAGATGTTTGTTATAAAAACCAAATTGTAAACCATACTTATTGCCGAAAACATTTTTGTGATTATCAAAAGTATTGTTGAGGTGCAAATCATCGAGACCAAACTGAAAATAGAAAAACCCGTGGTTATAAAATTTATACTTAAAAGTTCCGCCTATAAATGCATTATCAGGCGAACCTATTTCAAACTCAAGCGGTCGCATAAAGATGAGCGGGTTTAAATACTGCACGTCGAAGCCGCGTTCACCCATAATGCTATCACTGGTTGGGGCACGGTTATTGAATAAATCCACTGTGTCTTTGGCATACCAGATAATATTGTCGTATAAACCGACTTGAATTTTTTCGGAGAAGTTGATGCCCAGAGCATGCAGAACACTGTACTTCCTTTGGCTGTGACCATCAATCTGGTATCGGGGGTTTGAGTACTTGTTGTATATAACATTGTACGTGAATTTCCATAGTCGTGCCTGCAAACGCAGATAAGGATTGTTGGTAGGGTTGTCTGATAAAATAAGACTGCGATAACCATCGCCTATAAAATTTTTTCCATAGCCTGCACCTATCAGAAAATGTTTGCTTGGAATATATGTAACGTTACCTGTTACTTGTGTTGCTGTATATCCGTTGTCGCCAGATAAACTTGCCTTGGCAAAACCCGGAATGTAACCTCTTGTTGAATCAATATTGGCATTGACGTAAGAAGGAAATTTATTATAGCCGGAAACAAATCCAAGTGAATAAGAAAATTTATCGTTAACCACACCTTGTATGCGTATGCCGCCCAACATCTGAAGAACTGCGCGTTGACTGGAGCGGTTTTGGGCGCCGGCAGCAGCTACAATATAGGGATCAATAGTGAAGGTGCTTTTGCTGTTTGATGCTTGTATCCAATTACTGTTTGCGAGATTTTTAAATGCATAATTTCCTGCGTTTGTTGATAAACCAAAAGCGCTGTCGAGTATATCTGTTTTTAAATCGTTTAAATACGGTTTTACTTCGAGCCAGTTGATGGAGCGAAATCCGGTAAACAAAGATGTATCTGCATCGAGTGTAATTTCATTATAGCGGTTTTGAATAAGCACATCAAGTGGCACTTGCTGACTGAATGTTCTTGAAATAAAAAAGATGCAGGTTAGTATCAGTAATATTTTTTTCATGCAAAAGAGATACAATGTTTAGAATTCATTTCTCACTTCAATTTCACTGCTCTCAATTTTCTATATTTTAAAAATCGTAACCAAATCTTCTGAACGACATGCGGATGCCTATGTACACAATCCGGTCTTTATAAAAATCATGTCTGTTTTTTTCGTTGCGGAAAGTAACTCCCGTTTCTATGCGCATGTTTGTTGCAGGATTAAGAATGTAAGCCAGTTTAAAATCTGCATAAAAAAGTTTTGTTGAAAGCCCCTGCCCGATACTTGCATCATCTGTAACGGTATGAGTACTTATTGGTTTAAAAATATCATGCCCATAGTTAGTAGAATCAGTATCAATACCATATCTTGCTATGATACCTTCTGCGCGAAAATACCATGCGTTATATTTATACTCCGCTATTACCAATCCCTCTTTAAAGTTTGCACCCAGCGGATGTGCCAATGCCTGATTATCATGCGCATAATTTGTAAAGAGTGTATTCGTTGCATAAGTGTATGGACGTGCAATATTTGCCTCAATTATTGCATTGAGATTATTTACGTTAAACATGTTGCCGCTGCGTATTCCGAGTTGTGCGGCATATCTGTTTTTCCATCCGCTTCCGGTATTATCCAAAGCTAATTGTCCATACAAATGTGTGTGGTTGAGTATGCGGTATTTTAAATTAAATCCGGTAATAGAATTATTGTGAACACCAGAAGGTGATTTGCTCCCATGCACAAAAATTATTGGGCTTATGAGTGATGCACTAATGTCTCTGTTACGTGAAGAATCTTGGTCGGGCCACATCACTGTTTCAAAAACACTTACAGAAAAATGATTTGTTACCTGATAATCTACCAAAAATGTTTGCGCCCATTTTCTAAAATAACCTTGATGATTATTGTAAGTTCTTGTGCGGTCAGGAATGTATTGAGACCACATTACATTGTATTGAAACTTTCCATAAGTAACCGAAGTTTTTAAGTAAGGATAATTATAACTCCAGTCGGAAAGCAATAAAGAGCGATAACCATCACCAATAAAATTTTTGCCATACCCTAAATCAAAAGCAAAATGTTTGCTTGGCATATATACAAGGCGTGCATTGGATGAACTGAAATCGAAACCTTTGCCATCGCCTACATTTTTATATCCGCCCAATCCCGGAATAACATAATTCGCTCTTATGAAGCTGTCAACATAACCGCCAAAGCGTCCTTGATTTTCATAAAAAGCAGATTCGAAATAAAATTTATCAGTAAGGTTGCCGCTTATTTCAAAACCTCTCGTATTCATCATGGATATGTGAGACTGCTCTTTTCTGCGTGAAATATCTGAAATAGTTGGAATTGAGCGTTTTGAATAACCAATGTCTTCATCAACAATAATATCAGCATCGAGGTTGAAATTGCTCTCTCTTAATTGCAGTAAATGTTCCTGAAAAAACTTGCGGTGAAACCATGTGCCTTCTCCTCTTTTATCTGCTGTGTCGCTGTATATGATTGGTTTCCATACAGTGTGTTTTATAGAATCGTTATTATAAACGATTTGTTGTTCATTGTAAATATTGGTTGCACGCAGCACCGGCGTTTGCGCAACAGCATACACATTCATCAACAGAAAAAAACAAAAAAATAAACAATTATGGAAAAGGCTTCTATAGGAAAAAAACTTAAGCAGCGAGATGTTCATGAAGTATATTTTTTTCATGTAGCGCTTATTGAAAGTTGGTCAGCGATATTGAACCAATTGAAAGCAAGGCAAATAACATTCGAAAATAGCAGAACATTTTCAATAGTTTACATTTTTAGTCGCGATATGTTTATATTTTTTTAAACAATTGTTGATATTCTTTTATGATGAACCATTTGTTTTTCCGATAAAAATTATAACTTTTGTCTTCCAATGTATTTACTTTTACCTTCAATTCTTCATTAATGTCCAATATTAAACCCACCGTATTAATTGTTGATGATGATAGTGTTTACCGTTTTGCAGCGGTTAAAATAATTGCCGCCACCGAGATGGCGGGGAATATTATTGAATGCAACGATGGTCAAGAGGCACTTACTTTTCTAAAAAAAAATATTGATACTCCGGAAAATTTACCCGACATAATTTTTCTCGACATCAACATGCCGGTAATGAACGGGTGGGATTTTTTAAAAGTGTTCAGCGTACTTGCCCATCAACTACCCAAAACAATTCATATCTATGTTGTAACCTCTTCCATAGATAGAACCGATGTTGACCGTGCGAAAGAATTTGGTGTTGTTACCGATTACATTGTAAAGCCCGTAACCAAAGAGACGTTCAGCCGGTTATTAAGCGCCGTACGCGTATAAATTTTTCTATCACAACTAATTCACATTCGTCTGTTAATAAGTCTGCAGGCTAAAAATACCTTGTGCGTATATAGTTATTTTACAGTAGGTTTGTTGCTCTACAAAACGGAAAGGTAAATATGAAATTTATAGCATCTGCTTCCTCACTTCTCAAACACCTGCAGCAAATAAGTGGTGTTATCAGTGCCAATACGGTTTTGCCTATACTGGAAGATTTTTTATTTGATATACAAGATAAAAAATTAAGCATTGCCGCCACCGATCTTGAAACGGTGATGCGTGTGCAAATGGAGGTTGAAAGCAAGGCAAATGGCAAAGTTTGCGTGCCTGCCAAAATACTGATTGATTCTTTAAAGAATATTTCTGATCAACCCCTCACATTTAATATTGATAAGAACTATGCAATAGAAATTACCAGCGATTATGGCAAGTATAAAGTGATGGGTGAAAATCCTGATAACTTTCCAAAGGAACCTGTTCCAAATGACACGAACTCTTTTACAATGACGAGCGGTGCATTGGTTACAGCTATCAACAATACTTTGTTTGCAGTGAGCAATGACGATTTGCGCCCTGCTATGACAGGCGTTTTCTTCGAGCTTGGAGAAGATGCAATACAGTTCGTTGCTACAGATGCGCACAGGCTTGTTCGTTATAAAAGAACAGATGTGAAGTGCCCGGCAAATGATAGTTTTATTGTTCCCAAAAAACCATTAACGCTTCTAAAGAATGTGTTGCCGCAAAACGATGATGAAATAACAATAAGCTACAACAGCAATCATCTTTTTGTTTCGCACGGTTCTACCCAACTTATTTGCCGCTTAATTGACGCACGTTTCCCCGATTATAAAGTTGTTATTCCTTCAGATAATCCTTATAAACTTGTTGTAAACACAAACGATTTCCAAGGTGCATTGCGACGTGTTAGTGTGTTCAGCAACAAGAGCACCAACCAAGTGGCATTAACGATCAGCGGCAGCGAATTACAATTGGCTGCGCAGGATATTGATTTTAGTTTTGAGGGCAATGAGCGCATGAGTTGTCAATACGATGGCGACGATTTGCAAATTGCTTTCAATGCAAAGTTTCTTATCGAAATGCTTGGCGCCGCAGATTCAGATGAAGTAAAAGTTGAGTTATCCACTCCAACAAGAGCAGGCATTTTAAAACCCACGGAACCAAAAGATGATGAAGATTTATTGATGCTGGTAATGCCGTTGATGTTGAACAGTTAAGGCAAGAATGCATTATTTTTTTATGAGCCCAGCTGTGAATTTTCATGGCATCGTCTCTTGCGTCGCACTCTTGTACCTTCAGAACTTTATTGATCAAATACTTCACAGAAACAAAAAGCACTCAGGTAAAAAAAAGGGTGGCTTTATTTTTCAATTGTTTCAATATTCCCATCTGCAGATGCAACAATTATTTTTGTAGCCATATTGACGAAAAGCCCCGTTTCCACCACTCCCGGAATGTTGTGCAAAGATGTGTTTAACGATGCAGGATCATTTATCTTTTCAAAATAACAATCCAAAATATAATGACCATGATCCGTAATAAAAGTTCTATTCTCTCTTTGCCTTAACTCAACTCTGCCGCAGCCCATCGAAAGAATTTTTCGTTCCACATGTTTATAACCAAAGGTGATGACTTCAACAGGTAAAGGGAATTTTCCAAGATGCTTTACCATTTTTGAACCGTCAACAATAATGATAAGTTGCTCCGAAGCCGCTGCTACAATTTTTTCCTGCAATAATGCGCCGCCGCCACCCTTTATAAGTTGCAGTTGCGGATCAACTTCATCGGCTCCGTCAATCGTAAGGGTCAGTTTTTCAACATCATTCAAATCTTTTACCGGAATATTTAGCTGTGTCGCCAGCATTTCCGTTTGTTTTGAAGTGGGTACAACAGTTATCTGAAACTCCTGCTGCACACGCTTTCCAAGCTCTTGAATTAAATAATAAACTGTTGAGCCGGTGCCAAGCCCTATTGTCATTCCACTCTTAATAGAATCTGCCGCATAAACTGCTGCGCTTTTTTTTATTTCATCTGTACTTAACATGATTCTCTTTAATAAGTTTTAGTTTATCATATTGCGAAGTAACTTCACATACTCATTCTTTCAACATTTTATTATTCACATGGACAAACAATTAATTTCATCTGGAACAATCTGGGAAACCAAGTTTGGTTACAGCCGCGCCGTTAAAGCAGGAAATTTCGTTTTTGTTGCAGGTACTACCGCTGTAAATGAAAAGGGAGAAGTGGTTGGAGGAAACGATCCCTATCAACAAGCTGTTTTTATTTACAAAAAAATTGAAAAGGCTTTAAACGAAGCCGGTGCATCGTTGCAAGATGTTGTTCGTGTAAGAACTTTTGTCACCAACATAAAACGTTGGGAAGAAGTTGCTAAAGCACAAGGCGAGGTTTTTGCTGATATTCGTCCGGCAGCAACGCTTGTTGAGGTAAAAGCCTTAGTTGCACCCGAATTGTTGGTAGAAATTGAAGCAGATGCGTTGATATTATAATGAAAATAATTCACTGTTGAATTCTTATATCAGCATCTCACCATTCGTAGCTGAATCATTTACTTAAGGATTTGTGAGACAAAAACGAGCGTATAAATAAAAAACAAAATTGAATTATTATAAATTACTATTCCGAAAAATAAATTTTTTGTTATGGCCACTTCAAAAAAAACTTATATAAGAAAAAGCAAGCAAAAAAATAAAGACCAAAAGCAAAAACATCAACCCGATATCGCTATGCAACGCGATTTGGAAGCCGATAAAAGAGAGCACGTAAAAGAAGCGCATGAACAGGCAGATGCAGATATGGCAAAGGATGCAGATTTAAGTATTCACAGTCCCAACGATGATCTTGATGAAGGCGAAACTGCAAGATTAGGTGAAGATGAAACAGGTCTTATTTAATTAATGCAAAAGCCATATGTTGCCGAAGCGATTAGTAATGACATATAATTCCCTAAAACAAATCGTTAAAGAAATAAAATGTTAAATGCTTCTAAAAATGAGCCAAGGTGGTTTGTAAAAGATGCGGTAATGTTTAGAAAATAGTCTTCACTTTACTGCGTATATAAAAGGGAATTATCTTGCTTTAAGTTCAATAGTGAACAAAGCGCTGAAGAGTGCGACGCAACGAAAGCTTAATAGGGGTAACACTGTCTGGCTCATAAAAAACATTCATGAAATATTTCTTTTTACCGATAATATTTTTCATTAGTACAACTTCTTTGTTTGCGCAATCAAATATTGCAAACACTACAAACAAAAAAGCCGCAGAGGCTTATGAAAATGCTATGCTTCAATTAAGAGACGGATTGATCAAAGATGCGATACCATTGCTTGGTAAAGCCATTGAATATGATCCAAAATTTATTGATGCTTATTTATCACTTGCCGGTGTATATGGCGAATTGAAAAATTATGCTAAGAGCATAGAGTTCTATGATAAAGCGAAAGGCTTAGACAGTGCTTATTTTAAATATTATTATCTTCCGTACTCTATCAACCTTGCAGGTCTTGGAAAATTTGATGAAGCATTAAATGCAACGAATCTTTTTTTAGCTATTCCTAATCTGAATGATAAAAGCATAAAGAGTGCACAGTATCGCAAACAGTGTTATGAGTTCGCAATAAATTATTACACCAAACATCAATCAGATTATGAGTTTGCACCAGCAAATCTTGGCGATAGTATTAATTCCCCTCAATCTGAATATTATCCATCATTTACGATTGATGACAGTACACTTGTTTTTACACGGCGCGGAGAAGGAATACGTGAAGATTTTATGTTGAGTAATTTGTTACCAAGTGGCTACAGCAAAGCAGCGCCTATAAACGGTCAATTGAATGAGGAACCGTCAAAAGGTGCAATCAATATTTCGCAGGATGGCGAGTGGCTTATATTCGCGGGAAACTTTCCGGGCAAAGGCTCTGGCAGTTTTGATCTTTATATTTCGTACAACACGCCACAAGGTTGGAGTGAACCGATAAATCTCGGTGCAACTATTAATACAGAATTTTGGGAAACATCACCAAGTCTTAGCCCCGATAAAAATGCTTTATACTTCAGCAGTACAAGACCCGGTGGTTATGGTGGCTCCGATTTATATGTAAGCTATCGTTTGCCAAATGGCAAGTGGAGCGCTGCACAAAATATGGGCGGTGCTATTAACACAAAAGGGGATGAGCTTGCACCTTTTATTCATGCCGATAACAACACACTGTATTTTACATCGAATGGTTTGCCGGGTTATGGAGGAAGTGATATTTATGTAACAAGAAAAGACACTTCTGGAAATTGGGGTATGCCTGAAAATCTCGGTTATCCTATTAATACAATTGAAAACGAAGGCAGTTTGTTTGTTGCATCGGATGGTGTTACGGCTTATTATGCAAGTGACAGAGCTGATACACGTGGAGGGCTTGATTTATATAAATTTCAATTGCGCAACGATGTGCAACCTGCAAAAACTTTGTATGTTAAGGGTTTTGTTTATGATGCAACAGCGAAGAAAAATATTCCATGTGCAGTTGAGTTGATTGATAACGCTACACAAAAAACAATTACAAGAGTTCAAACAGATGAAACAGGTTTTTACTTTATTACATTGCCTGTTGGAAAAGATTACACTTTTACCGTTAACAGAAAAGGATATTTATTTTACAGCGATGTTTTTGAGTTGAGTAAAAAATCAGCGGACAGTACTTACACAAAAGACATACCGTTGCAACCCATCACAATGAATGCAACAGGTGTTTTAAAAAATATTCAGTTCGAGCTAAATTCTTCGCAGTTGCAACCTGTAAGTCTTATTGAATTAAATAAGCTCCTTCAATTGATGAATGATAATCCCACTATCAAAGTGCAAATAAGCGGTCATACAGATAATTCGGGAAGTGATGCCCATAACATGGAGCTTTCACTTAACCGCGCAAAGGCAGTGGCAGACTATCTCGCAAGTAAAGAAATTGATGTAAAAAGATTAACATGGAAAGGTTATGGCGCATCAAAACCTGTTGCTGATAACTCTACGGAAGAAGGACGTGCCTTAAACAGAAGAACGGAATTTACAATTATTGGTTTGTAGGTTTTAAAAAATCCCATTTACTATCTGTTTCGAAATCAAAAACTTTCTGCAACATACTTATGAATCAATTTCTACGGATGAAAACTTTCTTTGGATTGATTAACTAATATGATTTTTTATCTCACGTTAATCATCTTGCAAAAAATTCTAACTTCTTACAAAAAGCTTCTTCGCCATATCTTGATCGTGACCGTAAATATCTTTTCTGAAATTTACTTTCCCATCATCAACCCATGCAGTAAAATAAAGGATCGAAACGCGGACCGGTTTTTTTATAGTTACCCATTTCTCATGATCAAGATGCATAAGTGAATCCACTTTTTCTTCGGTGTAAGAAGCATCATCACGCAACAGATACGAAGCCATTTTTGTTGCATCTTCTATACGAATACAACCATGACTAAAACTTCTGCTTTGTTTTGAAAATAAATCTTTAAAAGGAGTATCGTGCAGATAAATGTTGTAGTTGTTGGGAAACAAAAACTTCACCAAACCAAGAGAATTTCTTTCACCCGGTCTTTGCCTTATTACAGGCAAATTGTTTTCATACTTCGTTACTTCCATATCTTGTTCTTCAAGATAATTTGGATTCTTATCTATTTCGGGCAAAATTTCTTTTTTTATGATACTCGGCGGTACGTTCCAGTAAGGACTAAAAACAACATACTTTAATTTGCCTGTGAATATCACTGTTCCCGTTCCTTCTTTACCAACAATTACATTCATGTCGAATTCGCGTTTGCCATTGTCGTACACATATAATTTATACTCGGGAATGTTTACCACAATATAGTTTGAATCACTTTCTGGTGGCAGCCATCTCATTCGTTCGAGATTGATAACGATTTGTTTTATTCTTTCGCGAATAGGATAATTTAGTTCACGCATCGTTGCGGCATTAATAATTCCTGTTTCTTCTAAACCCATGCGATGTTGAAAAGATGTCACAGCATCAGAAAGCATAACAGTATATTGTTTTGTTGTATCATCCTCCGGTAAATCACCCAACAAAAACAAGCGATGCTTTATTTGTGCAATTGCTGCGGATGAATCTCCGGGCTTGTAATTTTTTTTAGGATTTGGAATTGAGTCCCATGATTCTTTTTTTTGAATGTTGTAATATTTTGCAAGCACTTCTTGTAATTGTTTGTATTGAGGGTTTAGGGGCAAGTATCTGTCTTCTCCTTTTCCTTTTGTCACAACAACTGAATCAACAAGTCTTGTAAAATCAAACTTCTTTTTTGGAATAAACCAGCCAAGATCGGCAGCATCAAGGTCTTTGTTATTATACGCTTTTGATACATAAGCAAAGAATTGCCCCGTGAGATATAATTCTGTTTGAAGGGGCGAAACTTCCTCATGTTTTGTAGAATCTGTAACAAAAGCAGTATATAAAGTCGTAAGCTTTTTATTGTATAAACTGCTATCATTTGTTTCTATGATGTTTGTATTTAACAAGTTCATAAAATTGCTCGCCTGTTCGCTTATACCGCTTGTATCGAACCATGCGTATTCATAATTTCTTAGTTTATAGAAATCAAAGAACTGTTGTTGATAAGAAGCATATTCCGGATGTTTATCGAGAAAGTGTTGAAGTTTTGTACTGTCTAAAAATAAACGATTGAAAGCATTTGCACGCGTAACAGATGTATCTGCCTGTACAGTTTCTTGCCTGTTTTTTTTATCATTGGGCTTATTGTTAGAGAGGCATGCCAGGCATAGTAAAGGCAATAAGACTATTGCGCATAGAGCACGAATGTTCTTCATGTATTCGGTTTTTCTTATGAATATTTCTTTCGTGTAATAATAAAGCAAAGTGAATGCCATGTTGCTTCACGAGGTGCTATTCAGCGTGTTACATGAAACATAAATACTTAAATGTGTTGATTTTTTACTGGAGTGCCAAAGCGTTTTATCCCAAAGTCAACATCAGTAGAGATGGTGAAAGACTTTTCTAATGATCTCTTTGCAACTTCTAACTTAAAACCTGCAACACTTTCAAAACCTTAAAACTTCGATCTAATATCTCAATCTCCAATCTATTCCGTACTTTTGCCGCCCCGAATTAAAACCATCGGGATTTTATTATGTCTGAAGAAAACAATATTGTTAACTCAAACGCTGATTCACAGGAGACTGCTGCAACAGAACCTCAAACGGTTATTGATGAAGCAACTACAGCGACAACAAATGAACCTGTACAGGAAACATCAGCTCAAACAGAGCCTGTTGTTCCTCAAGAGCCTGTGGCGGAGACCGTTGCAGCTCACGATGATTTTGACTGGAGTATTGACAAACGCAATGTTTCTCATTATTCACCTGAAGAAAAAGCCAAATACGATAAAGTGTATGAAGGCACTTTTGTAACGATTGAAGATGGAGAAATTGTTCATGGCAGCGTCGTTGCCTTGACAAAAACAGATGCTGTTATCAACATTGGTTTTAAAAGCGATGGACTTGTTTCATTGAATGAGTTTCGCGACACGCCAAACCTGAAAGTTGGCGATGATGTGGAAGTAATGGTTGTGGAGAAAGAAGACAGGAACGGTCATCTTTTCCTTAGCCGCAAATCTGCCCGCATTTTCCGCGCATGGCAAAGAATTATGGAAGTGCACAAGACCGGCGAAGTTGTTACGGGTTTGGTTACCAGCAAAACAAAAGGTGGTCTTATTGTGGATGTGTTCGGTATGGAAACATTCTTACCGGGTTCTCAAATTGATGTGAAGCCTGTTACAGACTACGATCAATTTGTTGGAAAAACAATGGAATTTAAAGTTGTTAAGATAAATGAAGCAATTAAGAATGCCGTTGTTTCTCATAAAGCGCTTATCGAAAGCGATATCGAGGCACAACGTGCAGAAATCATGAGCAAACTCGAAAAAGGTCAGGTGCTCGAAGGAACTGTAAAGAACATTACAGACTTTGGTGCATTTATGGATCTTGGTGGTTTGGATGGTCTGCTATATATCACCGATATTTCATGGGGTCGTATTTCTCACCCGAGCGAAGTGCTCAAGATGGATCAGAAACTCCAAGTGGTGGTGCTCGATTTCGACGATGACAAAAAACGAATCAGTCTTGGTTTAAAACAATTAACGCCGCATCCTTGGGATGTGCTGCCTGACTGGATTCATGAGGGCGCTATCGTAAAAGGTAAAGTGGTAAACATTGAAGATTATGGTGCTTTCCTCGAAATACTTCCGGGGGTTGAAGGTCTTGTTCACGTAAGTGAAATTACATGGGCAAACACACCAATCAATGCAAAAGAATACTTCAAACTTGGTGATGAGCATGAAGCAAAAGTTGTAACGCTTGATAAAGATTCACGCAAAATGAGCCTCTCTATCAAACAACTTACAGAAGATCCGTGGAGCACTATCGAAACCAAATATCCTGAAGGCAGCAAGCATACAGGTCTTGTAAAGAACATTACAAATTATGGTGTGTTTGTTGAACTTGAACCCGGTATAGGAGGTATGATTCACATCAGCGACTTAAGCTGGTTAAAACGCTTCAACAATCCTCATGAATACACAAAAGTTGGCGAAAACATAGATGTTGTAATTCTTGGTGTTGATAAAGAAAATCGCAAGTTGCAGTTAGGTCATAAACAATTGGAAGAAGATCCTTGGAATGCATTGCAGGATACATTTGCAGTTGGCTCTGTGCATGAAGGAACTGTTGTTCGTAAAGATGATAAAGGTGCAATTGTTCAGTTGCCTTATGGTCTTGAAGGTTTTGCTCCGGGTCGTCATCTCATGAAAGAAGATGGTAAAACAATTACAGCAGAAGAAACTTCTCCATTCATGGTGATTGAATTTGATCGCAATGAAAAGCGCATCGTGTTAAGCCATACAAGAGTGTGGGAACAAGCGAAAGCAGCCGAACATGAAGCAGCAAAGAAAGAAGCCAAAGTGGAAGCAGATAAAACAAAGAAAGCTGTAAAGAACATCCAGAACAAAGTAGAAAAAGCAACGCTTGGCGATCTTGGCGCACTTGCAGAAATAAAAGAAAAATTGAAACAGGAAGAAGGTGGCAAATAGGTGTAATAAACTTCTTTTTCAAAGGCTGGTCACACGATCAGCCTTTTTTGTTTTATAGTTTTATTTTTCAAAAAAGCGGATTCTACTCGCATTAAATTATTGTTAACCGTTTTAAACTGCATTTAAGGAAATTTTTTTTATTTGATTTTTTTGAGGTCAGCTTTTTCTACTATGGCATCTTCTGTTGCGTCACGCTCTTCAACTAATGAAATTCCTATTCAGCTTGAATTCTAAGGAATTGTACATATTTCATTTACCTCATTTTTCAAACAAGCAGTATGTTGAATTATAGCAAGCAACTTCAAATGATATTTTGGTGCGTGCTCTAAAATGTATGAATGAAATTGTACCTCAATTAAAATGTGCTGTAACATGATTTAGATCAGAAAACAATACAGATTAAAGAACTACCTTGGTAACTAAATCCAAATATCCGTCATGGAGAAACCATGAGAAGTTTATTGACCATCTTAACTCTGTTTATTATTCCTTGTATCACTTACTCACAGGGAGCTACACTTATTGTTGGCAAGGGAGCTTATTATTCCGGGGGCGTAAATGCGTATACTGTAACTGCCGGCGACATAAAAAACGATGGAAACATTTTAACCTCTTCATCAAATCTTAAAGCAATTGGTACTACGCAGCAGCGTTTAGGTTGTTATACTTTATCTGGAAGTTATTGCCCTAATATTTTCAACACTTCTGTTTACAATACGGTCTTGGGAAATGTAGATCAGCAAAACCCGAACGGAATTGCTATCGAAACAAACACTTTGGTAATGGGAACTCATATTTTTACTCAAGGCAGTACAGAAATAAGAGAGGGAAATTACTGGCTATATAATTCTTCAAGTCCCTTTAGTGGCAACGATGCATCATCCAAGTTTTTTGTAACAACAGGATCTTATCACGGCCTGTTGAAAAGAAGCAATGTAAATGCTTCAACTTTATTTCCTATCGGCACTGCAGCTACAGCAAATCAATACACACCAGTTTCAATTGCATACAGTGCAGGAACAGATAGTTTTGGTGTTCGTGTATTTAATAATGTTTACTACAATTACAACACATCCAATGGAGACCCTCTTGGTGGCTCTGCCGGTATAACCAATGTACGGTTTGTGGAAAAAACATGGATTATAAGCAAAGGCACTCCAGTGACCAGCGGGTTTTCTACAGCCGGCTTTACGGCAACACTTCAATGGAATGCTGCTAATGAAAATGTTTATTTTACACCGAATCGCACTGATATTTCGGTTGCAAGAAATCATGATGTGTTGTGGCTGCAACAAACGCCTCAAGGCTCAGCAACAAATGCTTTCACTGCAGGACCATACACAAGAACAGATTTGGTTACTTATGACAATGCATTTTATGGATATTATCCTATCAGCGTTACTGCCATGAATCATGTGCTGCCTGTTATTGGTCTCAATTTAACAGGAAGACTTTTTGCTAAAAATGCAGAATTAAAATGGACAACAGTAACAGAAGCAAATACATCTTATTGCTCCATCGAACGCAGTACAGACGGAGTAAACTTTACCAGCATAGGAAGTGTGCCTGCATATGGCAATAGCACTACAGTTCGTCATTATAACTTCACAGACTCAAACCTCAAGTCTCCTATAAATTATTATCGCATAAAGGCAGTTGATAAAGATGGAAAATTCATATTCAGCAATATCATCGTAATAAAAACCAGTGAAGTAAATAAGGGAATAATTGTTTTAACCAACCCTGCTCATAATAACATTAGCATTCTGTTTAAAAACGCTGCGGGTGATTATACGATAGATCTCTTTAGCAGCGCAGGAAGTAAAATAAAAACAGAACGTGCAAGCATAGTTAATGGAAGCTACGTTTATACATTGACAAATAGAGGAATAGCATCGGGCATGTATTTTATAAAATTGTACAACCATCAAACAAAAGAAATAACAACGCTAAATGTTGTTGTATTATAAAAGAGATAGTACAAAACTATCTCACCAATATTCTATAAAAACTTATCGGATGAAGAAGCTAATATTTATTGCAGTACTTATAGCGAGTGCCGCTCTTAACAGTGAAGTAAAAGCCCAGCTTACAGGCATCGCTATAAATGACAATGGTGCAAAAGCAGACACAAGTGCTATATTAGACGTAAACGTCAATACCACTACTCCAAAGCGCGGTTTTTTATTGCCCCGCATGACAACAACACAAAGAGATGCAATTTATCAGCCTGCAAAAGGTTTAATGATTTATGTTACCAATGTTGATAGTCTCGAAATAAATCTCGGCACCCCTTCTGCACCTGTTTGGGGCAGACTAATGACGGGCACAGCTTATAACGATTGGTCAACTATTGGAAACAGCGGTACAAATACAACCACAAATTTTTTAGGCACCACAGATAATGTGGGTTTAAGCGTGAGGACAAATAATGTTGAAAGAATGTTTATTGATAATCTTGGTCATGTAGGCATAGGCAGTAATACTTTTGATCCGGATAATCCCGGTAAACTTTTGGTTGATTATGGTACTACTACCTCCAATACTATTGCAAATTTTAAAGGGAGCATTGACAGTTATTTACAATTAAACGTAAAGAATTCAAGCACCGGAACCAGTGCATCTACAGACATTGTTGCCACGGCTGATAATGGCACCGATTCAACCTACTATATTGATATGGGAATTAATGGCTCCAATTATGCATCAGGACCCGACTACTGGGGTGGTCCTAACGATGGTTATCTCTATGCGTACTCAAAAAATCTGCTAATTGGCACAGGTAAGGCGAGCACAGACATTATATTTTTATTGGGAGGCGGCTCCGTAAAAAGTAATACAGCTTTAAGAATTTCGGCACCCAGTGGTAATATTATTATTGGGAAAGGTGATGCCACCACTAATCCTGTTGGTAATATTTTAAGAGGTCCAAATGCGGGTAATAGCACCACCAACATCAGCGGGGGCTCTTTAACCATCCAGGGCGGTAAAGCTTCCGGAACAGGAACCGGAGGGAGTATAAATATCTATGGCGGCAGTACCGTTAGCGGAATAACGGGAGACATTAATATAAATACAAGTACAAATAGTGCTACTAATATTAATACAGGCACTTCCACCTCTGATGTAACAATCGGCGGCAGCAGTAATAATATTTTATTCCCTAAGTTTACTACCGTTGGAAGTCTTATTTACACTGCGGCTAACACCGGACAAATAGGTGCAATTACACCCGGTACATCCGGCTATGTTTTGCAATCTAACGGCTCTGGCTCGGCACCCACATGGGTAAATCCTGTTTCCGCAGTTATTTCTAATGCTTGGGCGCTTCTTGGTAACAGCGGAACAAATGCATCCACAAATTTTCTTGGAACTACTGATGCTGTTGATTTTGTAACGAAAACAAATAACACAGAAAGAATGAGAATTCTTTCATCAGGTAATATTGGTATAGGAACTACTACACCCGGGAGTGCACTGGATATAAAGGGAACTTTACGTTTGAGTGGTTCCACCTCCGGATATGTGGGCTTTCAGCCCGCTGCGGCAGCCGGTTCAACCACTTACGTACTTCCGGCAGCAGATGGAACCAGCGGACAACAGTTAACTACCAATGGCTCAGGTGTATTAAGCTGGACTAATCAAACCGGCACAACCACCAATACTCTATCATTATCCGGTAATACACTTACCTCTACTGTAAACGGAGTTGCAGCCACATCAAATGCAGTAAGCGGCGTAAGTAATACTTCATCCACAAATACACTAACCACAACTGTTAACGGTATTACGGGTACAGCCGTAAATATTATTAACTCAAATGCATTATCATTAAGCGGAGCCAGTATAACTTCAACTGTAAATGGTGTTGCTTCATCAGCATTAGATATAACAAACGCAATTACCTCCAAAGCATGGAGTTTAACGGGAAATAGTGGAACCAATAGCGGAACAAATTTTCTCGGCACAACTGATAACGTAAGTCTGCGTATCAGAACAAACAATACAGAACGGGTAGTGATAGATAGCACAGGCAAAGTCGGTATCGGGCTTTCAAACCCATCGTATAAATTACAGGTAATGGGCACTAATCCATTAAGCTTGATAGGAGTACAGAATGGAGTCGAATCAACAGACAGTTTATTAACAATATATAACGGATTAGTTAGAAAAATTGCGCCACAGCATTATATCTTAAAAGGTAACTATTCAGTTACGTTGCCTGACATAAATAATAATACCGGTACTAATGTAACGCTTACTTTCCCTAACGTGCCTTATGTTAGTGGCGGCCCCAATGCTGTTGTAGCTGTAAATCCTACCATAGATTTGCCTGATGGATTGATTATTTCATGGTGCCGTGTTTCTGCAACCAATACTATTACAATAAGTTTTAGAAATTCCTCCAACGCTAAAATTTACAGCCAGGTTATAACATTTGATATAAGTGTAATCAAAAACTAAGAGCTCTTAAGATAGCAGCTTAGATTTAAAGGTTAAGTTTAAACAGTGATTATTCACTCCACCGAAATGTTTTTATATCAAGCCCCGCCAAATCGAGCACTCGATCAACAACCGTTAATGCAACTGCTTCAACCGTTGAAGGTTTGCTGTAAAACGATGGCGTTGCCGGGCACACCACAGCGCCGGCAAGTGTAACGGCTTCCATATTTTTTATGTGCACCAAATTGTAAGGCGTTTCTCTTACAACAAGAATAAGTTTGCGGCGCTCTTTCAAAACAACATCGGCGGCACGTGTAACAACATCATCGCTTATTCCATTTGCAATTCGTGCAAGCGTGCCCATGCTGCATGGCACAATGATCATAATATTGTATTGCGCCGAGCCCGATGCAAACGGCGCATTAAAATCGTTCTTCCCAAAGTAGCGAACGTCATAATTTTTAAAATCTTCATAACCCAATTCAGTCTTCCAAATTTCCTTCGCATTATTGCTCATCACCACGCTCAATTCTTGCCACTGATTTTTTAACTGCAATAATTTTTCAATAAGCAGCTTTGCGTAAATGGCGCCACTTGCACCGGTTATTGCAACAACAATTTTATTTGCCATGCATAAAGGTTTAAAAACAAAAGTAACAAGCAATTCGCTCAATAAAAGATGATAAGATTTTTTTGGTGGCGAGCTTTTCCTGCCCTGCTGACCTTTATTTTTCATTTGTGGTCAGCCGGGGTTTTTCATGGCATCACCTGTTGCGTCGCACTACTTTCAAGGTTCCGCTTTTCATGGCATCTGTAGCGTTCGATTTCAAATTCCAAAAATCAAATATCAAGTTCCAAATAAATTTCAAATTAGAAATTGAAAAAAGTACGCCGTCCTGCTTTAATATTTTTTGTTTTTATTTATTTGCTGTTTGCAGCTTGGTTCTTGATGCTTATTTGCACATCAATTCATCACAAACATGTCGCTCCAAATACTTTTTCATTTAATTTCCCACATTTAAATTTTTGCACAATGAGAAAACACCCGGTAAAGATTTCATTCGCCTGCGCTTTTAGCATTGTCTCAATCATTACTCATGCACAATTAAAGCAGCTAACCGCAGATCAAATGCTGCACGATAAAACGGAAGGTCTATTAAAACCTCTTCCAAAAGTTGGCGGATGGAAAGATGATACACACTATATTTTATACAAAACTTCTGATACGGTTCTCGCAGATGTTACATCAGGAAAAGAAATTCATTATATCCCTGAATCAAAACCAACAGCGTATATAAGGAACGGTGATATTTTTTTCAAATCTGCCGCCGATGAAGAAAAACAATTAACTGCAACTAAAGAAGAAGAAAAAAATCCAACACTTTCACCTGATAACAGTAAAGTTGCTTTTACCCGCAACAACGATCTCTATATTATTGATGTTGCAACTGCGAAAGAAAACCGTTTAACGACAGATGGCAGCGATGTTATTTACAACGGTTGGGCATCGTGGGTTTACTACGAAGAAATTATTGGAAGGGCATCTCATTATCGTGCATTCTGGTGGAATCCAGACAGCAAACGAATTGCTTATATGCGTTTTGATGACAGTAAAGTTCCTGTATTTCCTTTGTTTGGTGCAGAAGGTCGGCATGGTTATGTTGAAAATACCAGATACCCGAAAGCAGGCGATCCTAATCCTGAAGTAAAAGTTGGTATTGTAAACATCGAAACCAAACAAACAACATGGAGCGATTTTAATGAACATGATGATCAATATTTTGGGATGCCATTCTGGACACCTGATGGTTCTTCACTTTGGTTACAATGGATGAACCGTCATCAAAATCATTTAATCGTTTATGCAATTGACCCTTCAACTGGAAATAAAAAATCTGTATATGATGAACAACAATCTACTTGGGTTGATTGGCTTGATGATATTACGTTTCTTAAAAACAACAAAGGCTGTATTGTTCAAAGCGATAAAAGCGGGTGGATGCACATTTATCATTATGATATGAATGGCAATCTCATCAAACAAATTACAAACGGCGATTGGACAGTAAAAGGCATTGAAAAAATTGATGAACAAAAAAATATTATTTACTTCTCTGCACGCAAAGAAAATTCTGCACGTTACGATTTGTATTCTATAAAAATGGATGGAACAGGATTGCAGCGCTTAACATTTGGAGAATATACACATTCGGCAAGTGTTTCTCCAAATGGTTTGTATTTTATTACAACTTACTCAAACCTAAATACACCAACAAAAATGACGTTGGTAAATAGTAAAGGAAAAATAATAAGAGAAATTGCAGACAGCAAAGGCGAAGAACTAAACAATTATCAGCTTGCAAAAGCAGAACTGGTGCGGGTTTTAACTCCGGATAGTTTTCAATTGCCTGTTTTAATTACATGGCCCATGAATTTGGATAGCACAAAAAAATATCCTGTCCTAATAAGTGTTTATGGTGGTCCAAATGCAGGAACAGTATATGATGGATGGAAAGGTATTGGGCAAAACCAATGGTGGGCAAAAGAGGGACTTGTGCAGGTTGCAATTGACCATCGAGGGTCCGGTCACTTTGGAAAGAAAGGACAAAATTATATGTACAAAGATCTTGGAGAGTGGGAAATAAAAGATTATATCGAGGTGGTGAAATGGCTTACATCAAAACCGTTTATTGACAAAAATAAAATTTGCATTACGGGTTTTAGTTATGGCGGTTATATAACATGCATGGCATTAACACGTGGTGCAGATTATTTTACACATGGCTTTGCGGGCGGCAGCGTTACCGATTGGCACTTATATGATACACATTATACCGAACGTTACATGGGATTGCCTTCAGAAAATGTGTATGGTTATAAAAACAGTTCGGTGTTGAATTATATAAAAAATTATAAAGGCAATTTGTTTTTGGTTCATGGAACAATGGATGATAATGTGCACATTCAAAATAGCATTCAGTTAATTGCCGCATTAGAAGATGCAAAAAAACATTTTGAATTTTTACCTTATCCCGGAGGCAGGCACGGTTGGTCAAATCTTAAAGAACGGTGGACGCATTTCAATAATGAAAAAATTATTTATTATTATAAGTACTTACTTGAAAAGCCTGTACCACCGGAAATTTTAAGTAATTAATTCTTAAAAATAAGCTCTTCTTTTTTTTATTGATATTTGGAGTTAATTTACGCGCCACAAATTATACTCATGCTATATTCAATGACAGGTTATGGGCGTTCGGAACAAGCCATTAACGATAAAGTGTTTCTTGTAGAGTTGCGTTCGCTAAATGGAAAGCAATATGATATTCGTTTAACGCTGCCTGCCTTACTTAAGCCGTATGAAATTGACATTAGAAATATGTTGAATGAAGGCTTGCTGAGAGGCAGCATAGAAGGCGTAATAACTTTAAAGCAAAATGGCTCAAGCAAACCAGTTACGATAAATGTTGATTTATTAAAGGCATATTATGCTCCTGTTACGGAAGCTGCCGCAGAGCTTGGCTTAAGTACCGAAAATATTTTAAGCACATTACTCAAACTGCCTGATGTTGTTACGCCATCTACAGAAATTTTAAATGAAGAAGAATGGAACGGCTTTAAAAAAGTTTTGCAGGAAGCAATTGATCAATTGAACGAGCATCGCAAAGAAGAAGGCAAATGCATGGAAGAAGATCTGCTGGAAAGAATCACCAATATAGAAGAACAACAAATTATTATTGCTCCGCTTGAACCGGTGCGCAGACAAAAAATAAGAGAGGGTTTAAAGAAAGTGCTTGAAGAAAATATCGGCAAAGACAATTACGACCCAAACAGACTTGAGCAAGAACTCATTTACTACATTGAAAAAATTGATATAAGCGAAGAACAGGTTCGTTTAAAAAATCATTGTGATTATTTTCGCGCTGTTTTAAAAGAATCTGAAATAAGTAAAGGAAAAAAGCTTGCTTTTATTTTGCAGGAAATTGGTCGCGAAATAAATACCACCGGTTCAAAAGCTTATGATGCAGATGTGCAACGGTGTGTGGTGCTTATGAAAGATGAACTTGAAAAAGCAAAAGAACAAGTGTTGAACATTCTTTAAAAAACAGACTTTGAAGAGACTCTTATTTTTTACAAGCATAATCTTTTTATTTACAGCTTGCAACTCCATTGATATTTATGAAAAAACAGAACCATTCAAAGACCATGTATGGAGCAGCAACAACAGACTTACATTTAAATTCGACATCACAGATACAACTGCACATTACAACATTTATGCAGTAGTCCGCCATCTTGATTCTTATCACTGGAACAACATATGGCTTAACATAACAACCATTGCTCCCGGTGATACTGAAAGAACACAACAAGTAAATCTCAAGCTTGGTGACAATGCAAAAGGCTGGCTTGGCGCTGCAATGGATGATATTATTGAACATCGGGTACAACTTAATCAAACACCTATCCAACTAAAACAAGGAAATTATACTTTCATACTTCAACAAATAATGCGCGAAGACCCTTTGCAATTTGTAATGAATGCGGGGATTCGTGTAGAGAAAGTGGTGCAGTAAATTTGTGCACCTTACTTACACCTTACACCTAATGCCTTGCGACTTTCACCTAACCAACTAATCAACTAATTAACCGATTAACTCACTTCCTGCATCTCCACTAATCGTTTATAAATTTCACTATCAATCATTAATTCATCATGTGTTCCTCGCTCTGCAATTTCTCCTTTATTCAAAACAATAATTTCGTCTGCATGCCGCACAGTGCTTAAACGGTGTGCAATAACAATCGAAGTTCTGTTTTGCATCAAATGATTGATGGCATCCTGCACCAAACGCTCACTCTCTGTGTCGAGCGATGAAGTTGCCTCATCAAGAATAAGTATAGGCGCTCTTTTTAAAATAGCTCTTGCAATGGTTAAACGCTGCCGCTGACCGCCACTCAACTTCGAACCTCTGTCACCGATAAAAGTATCGTAACCATTTTCAAGCTCCATGATAAAATTATGTGCGTTTGCTGCGTTTGCTGCTTCAATCACATCTTCTTTGCTCACATTACTTAAACCAAAAGCGATATTGTTGTAAGCAGTATCGTTAAACAAAATGGGCTCTTGTGAAACAATGCTGATAAGACTGTGAAGGTCGTTCATCCGCAACTTGCGAATATCAATATCATCAATATAAATTGCACCTCTCGTTACATCATAAAAACGTGGAATAAGGTCTGCAAGTGTTGATTTTCCTGCACCGCTCAAACCCACAAGCGCAATCACTTTTCCTTTAGGTATCTCAAGATTTATGCTTGTTAAAACGGGTTGTGTATTGTAAGCAAAACTTACATCTTCAAACAAAATATTTTTTTCGAAAGATTGCATGGGAACAGCATTTGGTGCTTCAACAATTATATTTGGTTCATCAAGCACACGTGTAACTCTTTCTCCTGCGGATAGCCCTCTTTGCAAATAAGATATAGCCCCGGAAATATTTTTTGCGGGGGTAATGATTTGAAAATAAAACGCGATATACGAAATAAATATCGAAGCAGTTAACGCGCCGGACAAGACAAGATTGCCTCCATAAATAATAATCACCATCACCACTGTAACTCCGAGCAATTCTGACAACGGTGACGCAAGCTCTCTCTGATTGAGAATTGATTTTGATGTTTTGCGAAAATCATTATTCACCTTATTGAATTTGTTTATCACCGTTTTCTCTGCATTGAATGCTTTTATAATTCTAATGCCTGTAATTGTTTCTTCTGAAATGCTTAAAATTCTTCCCAACAAATTTTGACTGCTTGCAGATTTTTTTCTCAACCTTTTTGAAATGGAAGAAATAATAAAACCGGATACAGGAAAAAACACAAGCGTAAACAACGTGAGTTCTTTCGATAAATAAAACAACATGCAAAATGTGGAAATAATAATAAACGGCTCCCGAAAAATTGTTTGTATAGAGCTTACAACAGAGTTTTCAATTTCAACAACATCATTACTTAAAATAGATAGCAAATCACCTTTTCTTTCTTTGTGATAAAAAGATAAAGATTGAAACGCATATTTTTTATGAAGGTCTTCGCGCAAACGCTTTATCAAGTTAACACGCATTCTCGTCAACACTCGTGTACTTAAATATCCAAACCCATTTTTTAGCAGTGAACAAAAAAAAAGCACTATGCACACAAAAATCAACACACCAAGCTTGCCCGAAGTTTGTATGTAGTAGTTGAGATTGTAATAAAAAAGATTTTTGAAATAATCAATAGATAAAGAGAATGCAGGTTTTGTTGTAACAAGATTTTCAGAGTGTGTGTTAAATAAAACATCGAGCAATGGAATAAGCAACGTGAAATTTAACAAACTAAAAATGGTAAAGAGTAAAATATAGACAAGATATTCGGGAACATAATGATGATAAGGTTTCGAAAACTGAAGAAGCCGAAAGAATGTTTTCATTGATGAAAATGAAGTTGATTAATTTTGCAAAATAACTGAAAATAATAGCGTTGCCTTCTGCAAACACTTGATTGATGTTGTAAAGTTCACTTAAATTCAATGAAATGATTTCTGTAATAACAGCGGTGCACAATGGTTTGGCGTTTAATCAACTGTTTGCAAATTCTTTAAAAAAGTTTACAGCATCGGAGTATGAGCTTATCATAATAGACAACAATTCAACTGACGGAAGCCGCGAATATTTTGAGCAGTCGGGTGCAAAAGTTATTCGCAACAAAGAAAATTATTCTTATCCGGTTTGTCAGAATCAGGGAATTGAAATTGCAAAAGGAACGCATTTATTTTTTCTCAATAACGATATTATTTTGTCGCCGTTATGGGATGCGCATTTAATAGAGATTGCGGCGAAACACAATATTGATATTATTTCTGCATGCGGCATTGAAAATATGGGCGACCTCAAAAATACTTTGCGTATGGGAAGAAAATGGAAGCGCTGCAAAAATCTCTTGATGCCTTTGGGTTTCAGCAAAAAAAATTTGATGTTGATGCATCGCCTCATGTATGGAAATTGGATTGAGTTTTGCAACAACAGGTTTAAGGAGTTCAGCGATAGTATTGTAGAAGGCATCGTTGGCAACAATGTAATGATGACAAAAAAAGGATTAAACACTATTGGTTTGTGGGATACAAGAATGCAATCTGCCGATTTTGATTTGTTCATGCGAGTAAAGCAGCGGCATCTCGAAACAGGAGATATAAAACCTTGTCATATTGCGTTGGGTGTTTACATTCACCACTTCATTCGCATGACGTCGAAGTATGCTGTAAAAGCTGTGCCGTTTGCAGATAAATCGAATTTGATTCACCTTCACGACAAATGGTCGCCACAGCAACTCAACGATTTGCATCCCGATAATGCCACACTAAGAAAACCATAATTTATGCAGGAAGGAAAACGTCAGCGTCAGGTAGCCGGTGTAATTCAGCAGGAGATGAACGATATATTCGTGCGTCTTGGTTTAAACATGCTCCACGGCGGCATGGTCTCTATCTCCAATGTAAAAGTTACACCCGATTTGCTCGAAGCCAGAATTTATCTAAGTCTTTTCAAGGTTGATGATGCAAAAGCAGCGATGAAAAAAATCGAGGAGCGTGCATGGGAAATAAAAAAGGAGCTTGCCGAAAGAGTAAAGCATCAACTGCGCCGCATGCCCGTTATTCATTACTATCTCGATGATACCCTCGACCATGTATTTCGCATGGAAGAGTTATTCAAGCAAATCAACTCCGAAAAAAAACAGGACGATGATAAGGCGTAATTTTTTTTATGGAACCAACTGTATTGCTACTATGATGCTTCCGTTGTGTCACTCACTTGTACGTTCTTATCACTATTCGGCAAGTATCAACGTTCATGAATTAATCATAAGTCTTCTAATGCATCGGATTGTTGAATATAATCGTTGCCGGTAATTGTGAGGCGTGAAACGTCAACCGTGAAAGAAAATCTCCTGTCACTTGTCATGTCAAAAATTAAAATTGCAATACAAATTTTAGAACTCACCTTTTCTTTCCTGAAAATGCGTTGGCTTGTTCAAAGTCTTACATCCTTGATTTATCCATTCTCCAATTACTTCAATCATAGTTTGCAAAGACACTGTTGGCTTACCAAAAATTCGGTTTGCTTTAGCCGCATTGCTTAATAATGCGGTTGGTTGTTCTTCATTAACAAACACCGGTTTGCACTCAAATAATTTTCCAAATTCTTCTGCAAGCCATCGAACGGAAACAGTTTCAGGTCCTGTAACATTCAAGATATTTGCAGGCGCTTCACAATGATGTAAAGATCTTATTGCAATTTCGTTTGCATCACTCTGCCAAATAACATTTACATGCCCCATACTCAAATCAATTGGTTTCTTTTGCTTCACTGACAAAGCGATTTCTGCGAGTACCCCATAAGTAACATCATTTGCATAATTCAACCGGAAGACGAGCATTGGTGTTTTGTTTTTCAAAGAAAAAAATTGAAAGACACGTTCACGGCCAAGACATGATTGTGCGTATTCGCCAATCGGTTCGGGTAAACAATCTTCAGTTGCTCCTCCGGAATCAACCGCGGTGAACGAATAAACATTTCCGGTTGAAAAAACAACTATGCGTGAACTTTTGTATTTTTCTGCCACACGCCCCGGCAAATAAGCGTTCATTGCCCATGTAAAAGATTCATTGCCTTTAGTGCCAAATTTTGTACCGGCAAGGTAAAGTACATTATCAATATCGGGTAATGATTGCAGTTCATCATCATTCAGCAAATCAACTTTGTATGTTTGAATGCCTGATTTATTCAATTCCTCTGCCAAACCTTGTTCGGAAAACCGTGATACACCGATAACTTTTTTATTTAGTCCTCCAACATCAATAGCCTGTTTAGCAAGTTTAGCCATAGCCGGTCCCATCTTACCGCCAACTCCTATTATGAGAATGTCTCCATCAAGTTTTGAAATATCAGAGATTAAATCAATTGATGGTTGCAATAATTGTTGATATAGTTGATGAATGCTGGTCATTTATATTTTGACTAAAGGTTTTTATTCTGCATTGGATAAAAATTTGTCGGCGGGAATATTATATGGTGTTTTAGCCAAACTCCGGTCCGCAAATTAAATGCATTTTAGCAACGTTTTCTGACGAGGTATTTTCTTTTTTGTACATTCTTATAAAATGACGCTGTTTAATAAATCCAACTGAAGTTAACCAATCAATCAATTCTTCTTTGTGGCCTAAAACATCGGCAATTACCGGTTGACCACTCACTTGTTTTAATGCTCTGCAAATAAGAGTTTTCGCGTCACTGACTGTTGATGCCATCACAGGCCCAATGTGATGATATTTATTTCCGTTTCTTCCTAATACAAATCCGGTGATTGCATCTTTTTGTTTGAGTAACCATGCTTTACCCGGATATTCTTTTATCAAATAATTTATAAGCTGCTTTCTGTTTGCACCAAAAATATGTTGATCAAATATTGCAACTTCATCGGTGTCTTTGAGTTGAATTGGTTCAGGTAAGGTTTCAATCATATTATATTCTGGTAATTCTTTTGTTGACAGGTTTGTTAACCGCATTATTGAATACTCATCCTCAAACCCAAGTTTTTTATAAACTTGTTGTCCTGCCGGTGTGGCATCAAGTTTAATTGACTGAAATGACTGTAGTTTTTCTAAAATATTTGTAAGAAGTGATTTTGCTACTCCTGTTCCACGATAGTTTTTATCAACCAGCACCATACCTATCCACACTACCTCGTTTGAATAATTTATCGCTGTTGTTGTTCCAATAACTTTGTTATCTGCTTCGGCTACCAAACAAATATTTTCCGGATTTTCAATTAACAGTTTCCAATCTTTCTCCGTTTGATTCCAGCCTTCAGTTGTTGATAATGCCATGCCGTATTCAATATCACTAATTTGCATTGGTCTTATAACAATCATTTTTACACTTATTAATATGAAGTTTGTAATGATGCTGCGGTTAGTTATCTTCGATATAGTTTACGTCTTTCTTAAAGGTTTCCTCTAAATAAATAAGTGCGACTATTGCGATAGCATAAGTAATCAAAGCGACAGTTACAGCACTATAAATTACTCCGGCATAATTTTTTAATGTCGCAAAGAGCATTGTCAATGGGATAACCGAGCCCCTCACAAAATTAGGAACCGTTGTGGCAACGGTAGCCCGAACATCAGATCCAAATAACTCTGCGGCAACAGTTATAAATAATGTCCAATAGCCGCTGCAAAATCCAAGACAAGCACAAAAACAATAGAATAATGCAGTGCTGCTAATGGGAGCCAATAAATATATAAGCGCAAATGCCAAAGACAATAGTATGAATAAGAGAATCACTTTCTTTCTGCTTTGAAAATATTGACTAAGAAAACCACTGATAATATTTCCGAATACCTGTCCTGCAAAAGTTATCATCACTGCTTGTCCGGCATCAACTGGTTCGTTAAGATGCAGGGCTTGTCCAAATTCAGGAGAGAAGGTGATGAGAACTCCTGTTACAAACCATATAGGTGTTCCGATTAAAATGCTGCTGATATACTTTCCAAAACGTGCTTTGTTATTAAACAGCTTTACTATGTCGCCACGCCTAATGTTTTTTTCTTTTAAATGCATAAATATATCCGACTCAAAAACTTTTATACGCATAATCATCAATAATAATCCCAAGCCTCCTCCAATAAAATAAGAGGTACGCCAATCAAAAATGTGAGCAATAAGATAAGCAAGCAAGGCTCCCACTACACCCGTTGTGGCAACAAGCGTAGTTCCATATCCGCGTTTTTCTTTAGGCAGAATTTCTGTTACAAGTGTAATACCGGCACCGAGCTCGCCTGCAAGTCCAAACCCTGCAATAAATCTTAGGACAGCGTACTGCGTTATTGAGGTCACAAAACCATTAGCGATGTTTGCGAGAGAATATATTATGATAGAGCCAAACAATACAGACAGTCTTCCTTTTCTGTCTCCCATGATTCCCCAAATAATTCCGCCAATCAACATTCCCGCCATCTGAAGATTCAGCAGCATAATTCCATCTTCCAGTATTTTTTGCTGAGGAAGATCTAAAGTTTTTAAACTTGGAACGCGAACAATGCTAAAAAGAAACAGGTCGTACATATCAACCAGGTATCCAAGTGCAGCCACTATAACCGGAATACTTAAGAGTTGTTTTGCAAAAGTTCTTTGAGATGTTTTGATCATAATTATTTTTACTTAAGACATGGCGCCTGTAACCAATTTGCATTCATCCAAAATTGAACAATTTATTTGCAACTCACACAACTAAAAACATTTGCCTTAAAAAAATTGCTTCATAAATCTTATTTCATTATTCACTCATCTCTTCAAACTTTTTATAGTTTGTCTTCATTGATATAATTAATTTTCTTGTGCCACCATTTGTCAATAAGATAAAAGCAGGCTGATGTTGCAACCCTTTAAAATTAAACTACTGCTGAAAGCCGATTCTTGGTTTCTGGGGGAAAAAATTACAATAGAGAAAATTGGTTTGAAAAATTATACAACGGCCGCTAAAACTACCTTTAATAATACGTTGATTATCGAATGTTTTTTAAAACGCTCAATAAAAGTAATATTTGTATCAATGTCATCTCGTCGAAAAAAATTTTGCAGTTAACAAACATTCTCTACTTTACACCCCGATACAATAAATGACTTGTGTTAATCAGGAAATTAAAATGCTTTTTTAAAAGCAATGAACATACGTGATGTCTGCAGAATAATCTATGTAAAATCACTGCTAATTAAAACCACCCTTTGAATATTTCATTATCTGTTCCCTTAGTGTTTTTGTTGATTTTACTTTTTGAGATGTGAAACAATAAAACTTGAATATTTTTTTAAAACCCAAATCCAATGTTTATGAAATCCTCAATCAAATCCTTAGTGGTAGCCTTTGCTATAACAAGTTTACTCTTTTACTGTTGCAAAAAAAGCGTTAAGGAATTATCTAATCCACAAATTGCAGTTTCTCAAACTTCGAGTAATGCAGAAGCCCCTGCGGGTGTTACGTTTTGTGGCTTTGGACAAGACGCACCTTTAACTGCAGGTCAAACTATTCCTGCCGGTGGAATAGTAATTGGCAACGATTCCGCCAATTTATATATAACATATAATACCGCGGGAACGGACTGGAAACTGAAAGAACTTCATCTTAGCGTAGATGGCAATAATGGCGGCGATTGCACTCAAAGTAAAAGCAGCGATCTTGCACCCGGGAAGTTCCCTTACAGCAAAATATTTAGCACTGCAAATACCACTTCTTCTAACATTAGCCAGTTACCATCTTCTTATACTTTCGTAATTCCAAGATCATCATTAGCAAATTACACTTGTTTTTGTATATATCCTCACGCAGTTGTCGTAAGAATAAGCGGCACATCTGCAGAAACACAAACAGCGTGGGGTGGTACAGTTCAAAGGATCATTAATGGAAAATGGTATGGAGGTACAAGTTACTGTTTACAAATATGTGCTCCGCCTGCACCTGTTTCGCAAATGAGAACTGTAACACAAGAAGAATGGGCTGCACAGCCTGATGGCAGTAACATGGGTACTTATCTCGATGATCATTTTGCTTCGAATTTCCCTGCGGGTTTAATGATTGGTATGCCAAAAGGTAAGCATGTAACCCTTACGAACTCAAATGCTGTTCGCAACTTTCTGCCACAAACCGGAGATCCGATATACATTGATAATATTTACACCGATCCCGCAGGTTCATATAGTTCGGTATGGGGAGATTTGGTAGCAGCAGAATTAACCGCTGCATTTGATTACTCAGATCCTGATTTTGCTTCATCTGAATATAATTTTAAAAACGCAAGATTTATGAATGGAGTTTTTGCAGATAAAACGGTGCAAGAAGTGATTGACATTGCAAATCAGGTGTTAGGTACTACTGATATGAGTCTTGCTACGCTTGATGATGTTGCAAATGCATTAAGAGCGGCTAATAATAACTATAAAGGCGGAAATACTGACGGTGGAAATTTAAAACCTTCCGTGGGCATTATAGTTAAAGATTAAATTGCATCACATCAAGGTATTTGAAAACGTAATCCAACGAGTATTATTGATAACTCATGCACCCAGTGTAAAACATTGGGTGCATTATTTCTCTCGATATGGCGCAAGATTTTAAACAAAATATTTTTTGTGACTGTGATTTATACTTACTAAACAACATATTGCTGAGCGGATATGAATTATGATTTTTATTTGTTCAATCGCGAAAGTACAAGACGCATCTTGACCTTCTTTGCTCGATAGGTGAATTCAACATATCCGTTATTGGAATAGCAGAAGAATTGTGACTCATTCAAAAAATAATTACTTTTCTATTTTCTCATATAAGGTAGTGGTGTTGATTTGTATGAGGTTTCTAAAGATTGACTTTATTTAGGTTAAGATACTGTTATTAATTTCTTGCATAGTTATTTCGACTTCAAGTTTTCTTTATACACGTTGGTCCTCAAATCATTTACATTTAGAAGCACTAAAACCCATAAGTAAACCCCATCCATTATCCAATGAAGAAATTATTTTTCTTGCTTATACACGTATGCGTATGCGCGACTAAAGTGTTTTCTCAAACAACCATCTCCTCCGATGGTTTTGAAAATGCACTTTCTTCATTCACGGTTACAACAGGAACAGCTACATATTATTCAGGTAATTCTGCAGCTGCGGACGCACCAGCCAGTTCTCCATTTAAAGCAGTCGGCACTTATGCGTTGGGTGTTACCAACGGAACACTTACAATAACTTCTTCTGCAGTTAATACATCTCTTTATAATAACCTGCAATTATCAGTACGGCTCGCCGCTTTTTCTATTGGCGCTACAACAAATGGTTTGGATGCGGCAGACTATGTACAAATAGAAGTTAGTCCTGATAATGGTACTACCTATTATAATACGGTGAAGGTAACAGGAAACGGCACTACAAATGGTGCATACTGGTCTTATACCGGTGGAACAGGGAATGCTTCTACACCTTACGATGGTGATGCTACTGCTGTTGTTTTTACTCCTGCGGGTTTGGGTTCCAGAACAACCGACGGATACAGCACAATTACAATAACCTCTTTACCTTCCGTCGCAAACCTGAAAGTAAGATTCACGTTGGTCTGTAATAATAATGAGCGTTGGGTAATTGATGATTATAAACTAACCGGTCTTGCAGATCCTGCCTCTTTCACTGCAAACACGTCTTCCACCACGCAAATTAATTTAGCCGCCACTGCAAATGCAAGTGGCGATAATGTAATGATTGCTTACAATACGACAAGCACCTTTGGAACCCCTGTAAGCGGTAGTTCTTATAGCGTTGGAGGTGCTATCACTGGTGGAGGAACTGTTTTATACAGAGGCACTGCCTCTGGGGTAACCAATCACACCGGTTTAACCCCAAATACCATTTATTATTACAAAACTTTTTCCTATAATGGCTCCAATAATTATTCTGCAGGTATAACCGCTAATGCAACTACTATCTGTAATCCGCCTGTTGCATCTGCGGCTACTTTGTCCACCGGCACGGGCTTTAAGGCAAATTGGACCGCTCCTTCCGGCATTGGCTCTGCTACATATACCTATACAATTGAAGTAAGCACTGATAATAGTTTTTCAACAGGCGTTACAACAAATACGGGTATTAGTTCAGGTACGCTTAGCAAAACTTACAGCACTTTATCATCTCAAACGTTATATTACTACAGAATAAAGACAGTTAATGCCGGAGGGAACAGTACTTATTCTTCAACTATATCGAAATATACTTTGTCAAGTCCACCGACTGCAGCCGCTTCTTCTTTTACAGCTATTTCAGCCGGGAGTAACCAGGTAAACGTTTCTTGGACAAGTGCTACCTTCCCTGCAACAGGAGCTTCTGCAACCGGTTATATAATTCTACGGCGGCAGGATGGTGCAACACCCGGTGTTACAAATGTAACGGGCGGAACAGCCCCAAGTTCGCTGTCACTCCCTTCAGGAACTACTTTAGCTGCAACTATTACTTCAGGTAGCACCACATCTTTTAGCGATGCGGGTTTATCATCCAATACAACATATAGCTATATTATTATTCCGTTCACGTGGGATGGAACAAATCCGGAAACATACAATTATTATACTTCGATTTATCCATATACAACTTCAACAACATGCAACAGCATTTTTAGCATACCCTTTTCTGAAAGTTTTGAAAATTCCGGAAATATTCCATCTTGCTGGTCAAGTACTACGGTTGCAACCGGTACAACAGCACCGTTAATTACCTATGTTACCAGTTCATCTAACCCAACTGTTTCAGCTCCAGCGCAGGGAAGTTATTTCGTAAAATTTAATTCTTACGATGCATCGAGCGGTGCACAGGCAAGATTGGTAAGCCCGGCTATTAATAGCAGCGGATACAGCAGCCTTCAACTGACTTTTCAATGGTATCTTGATAATAGCTCGGGATACACAAACAACAATGACAATATACAGGTTCAATACTCACTCGATGGCATTGCATGGAACAGCATTAGCAATGCAATGACAAGATATGGTTACACATCCGGTTGGACAACAGAAAGTGTAGATCTGCCCGCTGGTGCTGTTGGTCAGGCAACTGTTTACATTGGTTTTCTGTTTAGCAGTGATTATGGCGATAACTGTCATCTTGATAATGTAAATCTTGATGTGCCGGTACCGAAGGTTACCATCACCCAAAATCATCCTGCAGCAGGGAATATTTATCAGGGAAGTACGAACAACATTATTGCTATGTTGCAATTGGATGCATCTAATTTCAACATAACGCCAACAAGCGTGTCTTTGTTAACTGCCGGCACCTATACGGCGGGTGATTTTAGCAACTTTAAACTATATCAGAATACGAGTAATGATCTTACAGGAACGCCAACTCTTGTACAAACTATCACAAGCCCCGGTGGCTCTGGCACTACAATTACTTTTAGCGGAGCTGGGTTTACTGCCATATCTCCAGGAAGTACCAATTTTCTGATACTAACAGCGGATGTCGCGTCAGGGGCTACTGCCGCACATACGGTAAGCATAAGCAGTACTGCATTTACAAATTTAAACTTTACAAGCACAGGAGGTACTGTTACAAAAGCCGGAACAAACCCTGTGGCAGCAAGTAATACACAAACCATTCAGACAGCTACCATAACTATTAGTGCCGCACATCCGGCAACGGGGAACATTGCCATAAATACAAAAAGCGATATTATAGCGGGATTGCAATTGACAGCCGCGGGTAACATTACACCTTCCAGCATTACGTTCACACTGTTGAGTACATCTACCTGTACTTCCCCTGCTGACATAACAAATTTTACATTGTGGCAAAACAGTACTAACAGTATAGGCGGCGCAACATTGGTTGGGAGTGTAATTACGAGTGCTGCAGCAGGAACAAACATTACATTTAACTCCGGGTTTAGCACAATTTCTTCAGGCGCTACCGCATACCTGTTGTTAACAGTTGATGTTACTTCCAGTGCCACTGCAGGGAGAACAATCAGTATAACGAGTACTTCTTTTACCAACTTAAGTTTTGCCGCAAATGGAACAATTACAAAAAGTGGCACAAACCCCGTTACAGCAGGTAACGTACAAACTGTTTCCAACACAGGCAGGTTTTGGAGCGGAACAAATAACTGGGATGGTTCTACAACTGTTTGGGGCACAGCCTCGGGTTCGTATAATAGTACGGCTTGGTTGGCAAATGGCAACGCTACATTTGAAGGAACAGCAGGCACTGTAACATTTGCTGCTCCCGTCGCAGCACAGCAATTGAATTTTAATACAAGTGGTTATTCGTTTACAACAGCCAGTACGTCGAATTATCTTTCTTTGGCAAACTCTTCAATAGTTAATATTGCTACCGGTTCTGCTACATTTGGTGCTAATGGAGGTAATCCTGCGTTTGCAGGTTCTAACGGACTTGTAAAAACCGGCTCCGGTGAATTAGTTGTAAGAGCAAGACTGGGTTATACCGGAGCATCTACTTTTACCGGCTCTATTTCTGTAAACCAAGGTTCAATAACAATGGGCGACAAATCCTATACAAGCTCTTATCCGCGATTCCATTTAAACAATAATTCTATTATACTAAATAACGGTACTTTAAATCTTGCGGAGGGATATGCAGCAACCTATTTTAATGAACAGTATCAATACGGCTTTCAAAATTATGGGAACGCAGGGCTTAGCTATTTACCATCGTTTACCTCAACAGGTAATTCCACTATTTTATTGTATAATACAAGTGCCACGGCTGGTCCGCTCGCAGCAGAGATGTTAACATCGAGCAGTAATACTCGTATGAGCACTACAAATGGTACTCCTTTATCTATAAGCGGGCAATTAACGATAGATTATGGTGGCAATATATCCACGCCAGCTTCGTACGTTGCTTTTGGTTCTACAAATTTTACAGGTCCTGTAACTATTCAGTTAAAAGGGAATGGCACTGTTAATACCGCGAACAACACAGGTATTATGACAAACCTTAATCTTGGGGGAATCGGCACCTATATTAATGGTTCAATAAAACCTTCAGGCACTATAACCGATAATGGTTATTCATTGACAGTTTATGGCGGCGGAAGCGCGACTTCAGACGGCGGATTTGTTTGCCTTAATAGTCCCGGCACTTTTACAGGTGACTGGATTATCGGAAAAACCGATGGTACTGAAGCTGCTTATTTGATGGCTAATAATATAGATGCTATGACCAGTGGTACTATTACCGTAAACGATAATAGTATGTTTACTTATACCATCAACAACACGCTTACTAAGGGAAGCTATACCCTTACTCATGCTCCTAAACAAATAATTATGTATGGAAGAGGACCTGTCTCTTATCCAACTTCATTTGATTTTTACAATTTTGCAAAGGGAGCAAATACTGTTATTTTCCCAAGCACTACAGAATTCATTATTCATGGTTCTCCTACAACCGATATGACAACTATTGGTGTTCAGTACCCCGGTTTGAATAATTCTTCAAATACCCAGGAGGCTTTACAATTAAACGGTCCTTTAACCGGAACTGGCGGATTGGATAAGTACGGTGTTGGAATTCTTATTCTCAATGCTCAAAACTCGGCAGGGCTCATTAATAGCTATGGTGATACAACAAGAATAAGACAAGGAACCATTACTGTATTATATGGTTCCAATTTGGGTACCGGAGCTTTAGTGATGGCACAAACTACCGGGCTTTCCACTTTGTTGAATTTAAATAACAGCGCACAATCTTTTTCTTTCTTATCTACTATTTGGAATGATGTAACAGGCAGCTACACGCAAATAGTCAATCTTAACGGAACAACATTAACGCTAACAGGTAATTATAGCACTACTTATGGCAATGGCGCAGTAAGCACACTTAAAGGAATTATAACCGGCACAGGAAATATTATTAAAGAGGGGACCAGCACGTTTATTTTAACAGGTCAAAATACTTATTCGGGGTTAACACAAATAAAAAACGGAACAGTACGATTGAATTGTTCGGAAGGAAGCACTTTGTTGTCCACAAACTCTGTACATATCGTGGGAGGCATACTAAGGGTGTCCACTTCACAAACATTAAAAGATGTTATTGTATCAACCGGAACATTGCAGGTTGATGATGGAGTTACATTAACTATAACAGGAACTCTGACTTTAGTAAACGGGACAATTAATCTTAATTCTTCCGGTAAAATTTCATATCAGGCAGGAGCAAAATTGGTTTATGGGGGCAGTGCTGCCCAAACTGCAACAAGCTCTGAATGGCCTTCAATAAATCCTCCTTCAAGTATTACGTTTAATAATTATTCAGGCGTAACATTAACCGGCTCAAGTTATAACCAGGTTGCAAATGGCGGAGTAGCCACTGTAAATGGATGGCTCGATTTTAATGGATATTCTATTTCAGGCACGGGTGGCTTTACTCTGAATGGTCTTACTTCTGTAGCGTCACTCACAGGTAACACAACAAGCGGTTCTCCAATTATAACAAACGTATCAAGCACCACAAGTCTTGCTATTGGTATGCTGATTTCCGGCACAAACATTCCTTCGGGTTCATATATCATTTATATTGACCCTCTTGTTCCAAATAGTGTCAAACTTAATAATAACGCAACAGTTACCGCAACAAATGTTTCGCTTAGTGCCAATATTAGAGGAGGACTTAAAGTAAGCATGCCCCACGGTATTGGCGATGGCACTACAGGAAATTCCGGTGGTCACGTTCAGGTTACAGGTACAAAAATTTACAACTCCGGTGCAAGCTACATATTCAATACTCCTACAAGTGGCACAACTATTTCACCTGCTTTTCCTACAGTTGGAACACTCAATTTTAGCCCTGCATGGGATGTAACCATCAGTGCAGGTGTAAATAACAAGGTGATCATGAATACAACTTCTTCAGATCTTGCGATTGATAACAATTTAAGTTTAACCAGTGGTATCTGGGCTACTAACAACAACCTTATAACATGGACTAATAACGGAGGCACTTTAACAGCTCCTAATATACCATGGTCATCATCGAACACGAATTTTAACGACAGCTATATATGCACTTGCGATGCGACGGGTACAGAAATTACTGCAACAGGAAATAATGGTTTTAGAATAAATAACATTGGCAGCAGCAGCGATGTATATTTTCCTATAGGTACTGATTTTGTATCTGCAAACCGTATGATGATAAACAACAGTGGTACAACGGATAACTTTACTGTAGTGGTTGGTAAAGGTGATATTGGTCTTACGGTACAACCAAAAGTAAATCGCATCTGGTATGTAAGCGAAAGTGTATCAGGAGGCAGTACAGTTACCATGAGATTATTTTTTATAAAACGTAACTGGTCATCAAGTACGTTCGGAGCGGGTCAGGATGAAGTAGAAAATGGATTTATGTATAATGATCCTCATCTCGTACAAAGAAACACTGCCGGGCAGTTTTTTAATAACGCAAGTGGCTCTGATGTTCTTAACTTTTCAAACAATACTTCTTATCCGTATAATACTTCTGAAATTTATGGCTTATATACAAGATCAGTAAGTGCTGATCTTTCCGGAAACACAAATGGAATTGTAAGCTTTTACCGCTTTAGTGTAATTAATGTCTCCAATATTATTTTGCCGGTAACCATCATTAATTTTAAAGCATACCAAAAAGAAAATGATGTTGCAATAGATTGGCAGGTGTTGAATGAAATAAATATTGATCATTATGAGGTAGAAAAATCAATCAATGGTATCAATTTTAATTTGATGGGAAAAGTTGATGCAATAAATAACGGCATCAAAACAAACTATAGCAAAATTGATCCCGATCCTGTAAACGGAAATAATTTTTATAGAATAAAAGCAATTGACAAAAACGGAACGGTGAGTTATACAGGAATTGCGGTGGTAAATATTCAAAACGATAAAACTTCGGTAAGCATTCAACCAAATCCTGTTCAAAACAAAATAGTTAATTTATTCTGTACTATGCCAAAGGGTAAGTATGAATTTGTGCTTTACAACAGTAATGGGCAGAACGTATTTCGAAAATCGTTAGAATATTCCGGCGGTTCGTCTATTCAAACATTAATACTGCCCTCTAATATTGCATCCGGAATATATGTTGCAAGGCTCTTTAACAACAAAGAAAATTTTGCGTTGAAATTAGCTGTGGAATAAGAGAAATTAAGGATAGTTTTATTTTTCTATTGGTGGTTTGAACATTTAATCTTTTGTTCTCTTATGCGAATCTGCATGTGATAAGGCTACGGGCATTTGTATGATTATTTTGTCTGCAACTCTTTATATGCCGAAGGGTAATGAATTGTTAACAAGGTATTGTTCTTATCGTGTTATAAATAAGATAAACGTTCTCTTGCTCGTTCATATAAATTTATATGATTCTTTCCTTTATTTTTCATGCCAATTTTCTATTTATAATGCCATCACTCGAAAATAGAAAGTTAGTGGCCATGATTAACTTGTCCTGACTATACAAACTCCTTAACAGTTAAAAATTTAAAACGAAAAGCTGGCGATAGCAAATGAATTTCATAATATTTGCTTTGGCAACTCGTTATTATACCGGAAGATTCTGTTCATGCAATTTCTGTAACCTATTTGTACTTTGAAAGCCTTATAAATGTTTTTAATGATTGGAAATAATTTAATTAGCTGCCTTAATTACTTATTGCGGAAGCAAATAGTATTGATAATTTCAGCCTGCCTTTCAGGCGCTGCTGTTCATGCGCAACGAGAGTTGAATAGACCGGAGCACGATAACATGCCTTATTATTTTGGCATTCATCTCGCATACAACAATACTTATCTGCATCCATTAAAAAGCCAGAGATTTTTGCAAAACGACAGTGTGCTCTCTGCCGAGCCGGGAGCGAGTGGTGGTGTGGCTTTGGGCTTTCTTGCAACGCTGCGTTTAAATCCAAGATGGGAGTTTCGTCTTAATCCAAATCTTATAATTGGCGGTGCAAAATTTTTCACTTACACACTCAATAACCGTCTGCCTGGTGAAGATTCTGTTATAAAGAAAACATTGCCTTCATCCATCTTTACATTTCCATTGCAAATCAAATTTAATTCAGACAGGATTGATAATTTCCGTGTGTATATGCTTGGCGATGTGTATGTGTCAACCGATTTAATGGCAAATGCCGGCGCTCGCAATGCAGAAGACCTTATTAAACTAAAACGCGGCGATTATGGTTTGGAAGGCGCTATTGGTTTTAATTTTTATCTCAAGTTTGTAACACTTTCCCCGGAGTTAAAATTTTCTTATGGCTTGGCTAACCTTCATGCAAGAGACCCTAATTTAAAATTCTCGAGTGTGTTTGATAAACTGCAATCACGCATGATAACATTCTCTTTAAATATAGAGCAGTAGTGTGTGAATGGGCAATAGTGAATGGTGAATGTTTTTTTGAAGTCAGCAGTAAAGCTACTATTATGCTTCCGTTGTGTCACTCACTTGTACTGCAACAATTCTATTCGGCTGTAGCGATCGGATATTGAACATGCGAGGGAAAAAAGTATTCCAAAACTTAACGCATGAAACTCTATTTATAAAACGTTGATATTAGCAAACCCTATTCTTTCACAAATTTCTTTGTTATAGCAGTTCTTCCGTTTGCCTCAAATCGAAGCATATAATTACCCGGTTTTAATTGTGCAATATTCCAGTTATAACTGTTGCCAGTTATAGTTGTTGTTGCTTTTACAATACCACTAAAATCTGTAATGGTGAGTTTTGTTTTTTGTGTAGATGATAAACCTTCTACATGCAAATTGTTCTTAACAGGATTTGGATAAAGTTTTATTGCTGCTTGGTTATCTTCTATTGCAATTACATTTGAGTAAGTTATGCTGTTATCATTGCTTACGGCTGCAAGCCTGTAATAGCTTGTACCGCTTAAAGGTGCTGCATCTTCATATACATAATGTTGCTGGTTATTGCTTCTATATACTCTTGCAATTTCATTAAACGAATTGCGATTTGTACTGCGTTGCACAGAATAATAATTAAGATTGTCGCAAATGCGTTTAGGGCAATCATCCCAACCAATACCATGTTTATGCAGCCACCTTTTTATTTGCACGTACAAATGTGCTCTGCCATTGTCGTTTTCGAAACGAGTGAGTAGAATACGATTCCCTAAGTCGCCGCTTCCAACAATTTTACCATCATCTTGTAAAGCAAGGTCAGAAATTTGCCCAATTTGATCTGTGATAATAACTGATAATCCATTTTTTCCAAATGCAGAATCATTTAAACCGGTTGCTTTGAATTTTGCAAGAGCAGGAGTGTATGTATGATTATAATAATCGGGAGAAACCGAACCACCGATAATGATTTCGTCATTTTTTTGTACTGTCAAAGCCTTTGCATAGGCAGATTGTCCAAAAGCGCCAATCGCACGCCCATTTATACCGAAGGTTTCATCTACTGTACCATCATTGTTCATACGTACAACGGAAAAGCTATCAACATAATTTCCTGAAAGTAAAATTTTTCCATCTGATTGAAATGCAATTTTGCTGATCCAAACTCCATTTGGATATTCCGCCACACCATTCATTCCAAAACTCTTATCTAATGCTCCATTGTTATTAAGTTTTAACACAAAATCGGTTGTAGAAAAAACATATTTTCCGGCAATAAACAGATTTCCGTTTTTATCAAGAGCATGGTCGCCAACCAAAAAGTCATTATCTACACCGAGCGTGAATTTGAAAATGCCTTTTGTTGCGTAAGATTGGTCAGTACTGCCATCAGGGTTGTAACGAATAGCGAAGGCTGTATCGGCATCATTTATTTCAAATACGTACCCAGACACCAAAATTTTTCCATCAGTCCCCACGCTTATGGCTGCTGGTCTATCTATATAACCAATATGGCGGCAAATCCTCATCAAAATCTGGAGTACTATTATCAAGCTTATAGCTTACATCTCTAAATACGGAACTTATATTCGATTTATTATAGGGTATGCCGGCAAAAGTGTCAACGGTATAAGTTGCAGGAGGATTTGCCAAATTTAAATTACCATTGAAAGGGCTATATTGGCAACCTTGCTGGTAAGTACAAGTTTGAGCTTGAATTGAACTACACAAATTCAGCAACAAAATTTGTAAAGTGAGGGTGGTTGTTATTCTTTTCATCATGGCAGCTTTGGAGAACAGGTTTTGATTGCATTAACAAAATAAAAACGAAAATATGAGAAATGCAAATGAAGTATTTACGATAAAAAAGGAATCATGCTATGCAACCTCTGCTCGTACGCTCAAAAAAATCCCTCCATCATAATAAAAAACTATTTATGCTCTGCAGCGCCCCTCGATAATTGTTTTGCGGAATCAGCAGGAAGGGCAAGTGATTCTGCAGTTGTGTCTGTAATGACGGGCGGCTTTTCTTCTTTCGGAAAATCGAAAGTATATGAAATACTAATACCCTGCCGTGTGCGGCGACCAAGATAGGCGTTTGTTCCTGCAGTAGCATCGAGCCCGAGACTACTTTTGTTGAAAACAATTGCCCGCAGTTTGCGATCTCTTGAAAGAACAAATTGAACCGATATATCGGGCAACCATTGAAGATTGTTGTTTTGAAAAGCAGAGCTGCCTACATTGAAATCAATGCCGGTGCCGAGTGTGATAATAACTTTATCGTTGAGCAGACTTTGGTTTACCTTGACATTGATTACTGTTCGATCCAACTGGTTGGTTTGAGTAGTTGATGTGTTTGTCGCATATAAAGAAGAACTGCTGTAAGTGGAAGTGCTTACATCGAATTTCAAGCTTTTATCGCCTGTAATTTTGGTAAGCAGGTTGCCTAAGACTTTATTAAGCTCGGCTGTAATCTTTGATGAAATGGTATTGATGCTTGTAGAACGTGCAATACTTCCGCCACTGCCCAACTCGCCATAAGGCGCGAAAGTGCCAAATACAATCAACCATGTTACCTGTTTAAGCATTTCGTTATCGTCGCTTTCCACTTTATTTAAGAAGAGTTTGAAATCATGATCGTTGGCAATGGGTGTTCCCGGCGGAAAATCAAAGGAAAATTTTATCGCAGGATTCGTAAGAGGTCCGTCTAAATTGGCGATAACATATACATCGCCATGATAACCGATTGCAGACTCGGCTATAAAGTTTGTATTTGCAAGGTTCGCAAGAAGATCACTTGTAGAAACATGCTGCGCAGTATATTGTGCCACAACATGCATTTGTGCTTTATATGGATCACCATTCCATTCAATATAGCTTCCTGCATCCTTTCTTAACTCAAACGGTTTGCGGATAAAGGATTGAAAATTGAAATTGTATTTTCCGCTTTCAATATTATAGCGTCCATTCATTGTCATGCTGCCGGTTGCCGGAACATTTATTTTCAATCTGCCATTGCCTGTTGCTGTGATAACATCGCCGGTTAGCGGGTCGAGTATTAAATCAATTTGTGCATGATTGTTTGCAGTAAGGTCTAGATCAATATTGAATTTTGAATTGCTTTCGGGTTTTATTTCTTCTATCTCTTTTCCATATTTTTTAAACACAATAAAATCTGCTTCCGAATTTTCTCTTGTTGTAGTAGATGGAATATAAATATGGGTTGTATCATTCACCTCACCAATCACGCTCATACGCATATTTTCCTGCGGTCCTTTTAAACTTACAGACGCTTTACCTATTGCCTTGCCATAAAACTGCTGATTGTCTTTTCCTTTGGTATCGAGCAGCAACAGTTTATCAGTGTACATGTCAAAATCGTAGCGCATGTTCTTAAAGGCATTCTCGTATAATACTCCTTCCACTGTTGCCTTGTTGTTGTATCTGTCTCGAAGTGTAAATTTTCCAAAATCAACATTGTCTTTATTGAATCTGAAGAACGCCGTATCAATGATATAACGCACTTGCGTGTAATTGACTGTGAGCGCTGCATTTTTCACGCCAACTTCTCCAAGTAAATTTGGTGAGCTTGGCTTCCCATCTAATGTAAGATCGCCGGTAGCATAACCGTCTATATCAGAAAATATATCGCTCAAAAATCTGTTTACTAAACCAATCTTTGTATTGTTGAAATGAAAAGTGTTGCTCATAGGCGTGTTAATCGAATCTTTCAAGTTGTAAAAACCCTTCGCAGTAAAATCATACTTTACATTATTCGATTCAACATTGTAATTTATTTTTCCTGATTCACTGTTGTAATTTGCGTTCACTATAACAGTACCAACAGAGTCATCATCCAATCTGAACTGCTCTGCCTTAATTTCTGCTTCTGCATTAAACTTGTTATAAAAATCGCGCAGATAGACAGTGCCGTGTGCAAGTCCTTCTATTCGTGGTTCTTTAGTGAAAAGCGGAATAAAGTCTCCCATATTCACTTGCTTAAGCTTTACCACTAAATTGCTTGCATTGCTTTCTTCTGAATTTTCTGTTTCAAATGTTATTTGCTGAAAGCCTTGAGAAAATTTCACATTGGTAGCAGTAGCAAAGTTTTTTCTTATCACAAGCTCACCCTCTTTTTCAAGCTCCCATTTTTTCGTGTTGAGTATAAATGAAGACGGTTGAAAATTGATACGCACACCATCATCCAATGTATAAACATCAGCATTTAAATCCGCCTCGTTTAATGTTTCATTTGCACTGGTGGAAAGATGTACAACGGAATGATCATTACTTGAGTGAATAATTAACTGCGAGTTTGGAAAGAATAAACTATCCCCAATATATACTTTTCCTATGTCGCCGGTGAGTTGAAGGCTGTCAAAATTTCCACGGCCGTGTATATGGGCATCTTCTAATTTATATTTCTCAAATTTAACATGCGGCACGAATGCATGCATGGAGAAACCTGAATCAGAGTTGTTGGTATTTACGGTTCCGCTAATTGTAATACTATCAAGACCGGATAATCTCGGATCAATCAACTGTGTGTATTTGCTAAACTCTTTTGTAGATACATTCACAAAAAACTCCTGATTCTTCGGTGTCTTGTCAGGAACATTTATGTAAGCAGGATAATAACGGCTTAAGAAATATTGAAAGCTTGTAGGAAGATCAAGAATATTGTACTTACCGGCAACCTGCACTTCAAACTGGTTGCTTTGCACAGTAAGCGCTTTACTGTTTAAAGAATCGTAAGCAGCATTTATCGTAAGCGAGTCAAAATCGAGACGGGTTGTATCGTGCAATAAAGTGGCGTTTAAAATTTTTGCAGTGCCAAGAAATTCGTCAATGTTTCTTCCCGTAAAGTTTAAGTCGAATAAACCAGTGAGTTTATAATTTCCCTTTACAAAATTGAGCTTCCTAAAATCTGCATTTGCAAGATCGCCAAGAATATTAAAGCGAGGTTTTTCACCTGTAAGGTCTATTTCAATATTACTTGTAAAATCAAAATTGGGATCGCTCGCTTTAAAGTCTCCGACAAACTTTTGTTTTTCAATTGCGCCGTTGAAATTTAGATTGCTGTAAGTATAGTTGTTAAACTCGAGAGAATCGAAAACACCGTTCAAAGAAGTTTTTGCTTTGTTTACATCAAAGCTTCTCCCATCAATAGTTCCTTTAAAACTAACCTTTCCCAAGGCATCAACATTTAAAAATTTTCCAAGATCAAATTGCTGTGTTTGAATATTGCCTTTATAATAAGGTTCTTCTTTACTTGGTAACCGCAAATTGATGTTGGTGTATAAGCCACCAAGCATTGTGCCCATATTTCCTGTTGCGATAAAATTGCGGATGGTACCTGAAAAAGTTCCTACAAAATGCACATTACCCAAAGCACTTAAGTTGGGACTGGTGATGGCAGCAAGATCGGGATAGAGGAAAGCAATCTCTTTATTATTTGTTTGAGCGTTTACATTCGTAAAAGTGATAACGGTTTTATCAATATCCGGTAAACCCTTCATTGCAAAATCGCCCATAGCGTAAGTGTTGGCGCTGCTGCGTATGAATAAATTCTCCACTTTAAAATTATCAACAGTGCCATGATATTTACCGCTGAAATCAACCCGCTGATTCCATGTTTTTAACTCCGGCGCAAAAAATGCAACGTCATCGCTCGATACCACAGAATATTTAAAATGCGCATCCATTCTAACTCTTTCGATATACTCGCCCATGTCTTTATTAAAATCTCTGTAATGCATGGCGTAGTAATTGCCAATCCTACTTTTATCTGTGCGCAAATCCATATTGGAAAATTCCATTATCTGCGGTGTGAATCTAAAATCAGCTTTTAATTTTTTTAGTTCAAAGCCGCTGCGCTCCTCTGCAGCAAGGGAGTTGATTTTTGTCTTAATGGTATCCTTCACAAAACTTACCTGTTGCAGCAAACCATTTATTTTATTTGCTTTTATAAATGCTCCGTCAAAAACATTATCATCCGGATTCTCATTACGTTTAAAGTTTACAAAAGTTCCATTGGTTATTCTTACCGAGCCGATATTTAAAGTAATATCACCCTGATTAAAATACATACCGGTATCAACGATGCTATTAGAGATAACAGGTTTTTCAGGTCGTAAGCCATCATAATTTTCTATAGAGAAATAGGGTCTGTCAAGGTAAATTGAGTCTATTATAAATTTATTGCTGTCGAGGTTTGTTTCTTTCGCATCAAGCAACATGGCGCCCACTTTTGCTATCATCTTCTGCCCAATCCATTCATCATCTTTTATTAGTGTTACTTTTTTTAAGTCTATCTTTTGAATGTTGAGTATAATCTTTTTTGCGGAAGTATCTTTTTTCGTTGAAGTACCAGAGAAATAATCAATCATGAACTGATAATTCCAAACCGAGTCGCGGCGATGCATATTAATGCGTGCATTCTCGAGCCCTATATATTTTAGGTCTGTTTGGGGTTGAAGAAAAAACCAATCGGTAACACGCAGCTTCATGGTGCCGGCATAGAGAAGCGTATCTTTATTGCGGTCGCGAATAAGCGCACCATTCAAATCCATTTTGTCGAAAAAGGAAAAGCCTATGTATTTAATTTTTACTTCTGTATGTAAATCATTCGAAAGCCTTTCGGTTACTCTTCCTGCGATATAATTTTGCACAAACGATACTTGCAAAAGCAACCAAACCAACAGTACCAATCCGAATAAACCGAGCAATACGCGACTTGTCCATTTTTGTGTGTGCGGTACAATAAACAACAAGCCCACCAATAAAAATACTATTCTAAGCCACCATGTTTGAGTCCATGCCGCAAGACCCAAAAACATTAAGCCTAAGAGAAACAAGATTACCTGACTAAATATTTTTAAAAATTTTTTCAATAAAGGCAACGGTTTATCCGGTAAAAATAAGATAAAGTCTATTGACTACTATTAACGGTAAAAGCTTACACCGCATTGCGAAAACTTTAACGAAGAATAGGGATTTTTTGGTGTGAATGTCAATGTGATTGAGGAACGTTTCGAGATTTAGCTATTTGCTTTTACCTTTAGCCTTACGTCTTATGCCTCTCACTATAGCATAATTCTTTTTCCCTCACGTGCTGATTTTCGCGCCGCATCTAAAATTTTTACAACAATCAAATTGTTTTCAAGAGAAGAAAGATCATTGTTTGGCTGAACATTTCCTTTGAGCACTGCAGTGAGATAACTCAAATTATCTTTATATACCGGCGGATGAACTTCTACTTTATAATAATTGTTTGTATCTCTTCTTTCAAGCGTATTGTTATTGAGTGCATGTAAATAACCCTTCTCGCCAAATACTTCCATATCCTTTATTCCGAATGGCCAATTCCATGAAGCTTCGATAATGCCTGTAGCATCAGCATATTCAAGAAGAATGGTGGCATCATCATCAACCTTAGGATAAACGTTTGGCTTTATCTGGTGAGTGACGGCTGTTACTGCAACAGGCGCTTTACCTTGCATAAGCCACGTCATTAAATTTGCGCCATAGCAGCCAAAATCCGTTAATGCGCCACCGCCATTCTTTAAAGGATCGGTAAGCCATTGTAAAAAATCTTTGCTGCAACCAATTTCTTTTGGGCCCTGGTGACCATCGTGCACAATCATTTTTCTGATGTTGCCAATGGTATTTTGCTGATGCACCATTTCATATACTTGTTGATTTGTAGGATACCATGTAGTTTCATAATTGGTTAAAAGTTGTATGTGATATTTCTTTACCAAAGCTTCCATTCGCTGTGCTTGCTCCACCGTTGTTGCAAGCGGTTTTTCAACCATTACCGAAATGCCTTTTGGCGCACATGCTTCAACAACGCTTAAGTGATCAGCAATTGCATTGTAAGCCAACACAGCATCGGGTTTTATGTGCTCAAGCATTTTAGAAACAGATTTGTAAAAAAGTGAATCGGGTAACTGATAATCTTTTTTGTAACGTTGCACCAATTGTTCATCTGATTCAGCAATGCCAACAATAATTGCTTCTCCGTTTTTATATTGATGAAGAATACCATGAACATGATCATGACTAAGTCCTGCAACTCCAACTTTAAGTGGCTGTGCAAAAGATAAGGCTGGTAATAAGAGAGCAGTAAATACAGTGGCTTTCCTGAATTGCAGATTAGAAAAGAAGTTTTTCATTGTTATGTATTTGATAAGATCTTAGTTCTTAACTAAGGTTATACATTTTTTTATACTCATTGCATATTCGTGTTATGGTTTGCTTTAAAGGAGTATATTGAAACTGCGGAAGAAACTTTAAAAGCTTACTGTTATCAAAACGAACTTTAGCCTGTGCGGTTTTTGCCGTTTCTTTTGTTACCAACGGCTGTCTGCCATTAAATGAACTTCTGAATGCCTCTGCACGCCAAATAACCTCCGCCATTAATGGTGTAACTTTTTTATGAGGTGGATTTTTTCCAAATGTTTTTGCAATAAGCGTAAATAATTCACCATAACTTATATTTTCAGCGCTGATTATAAAACGTTCTGTGCTTATATCGCTTTCCATCAGCATTATCATTGCTTTTGCCACATCTTCCACATCTACAAAGCCTGTTACGCCATCTGTATACCACGGAAATTGATTATAGACATTTTTGAAAATTGCAGAAGAACCTTTGTTCCAATCAGCACTGCCGAGAATAATTGTAGGGTTTACAATTACTGCCTTCAGTCCCTCGCCAACTGCACGCCACACCTCCATTTCTGCAAAATATTTTGTTTTGCCATATTCGCTGTTGTTTGTTTCCTCGCTCCATTGCATTTTTTCTGATACGCGTTCACTCTGTCGTATTCTTCCAAGCGCCGAAACAGAACTTGCATAAACAAGTTTTTCAACGTTATTATCTAAGCATACATTTACAATATTAGCAGTGCCGTCAATATTTGTTTTGTGTAACAATTCTTTTTGTTTGGGATTAAAGCTTACAATTGCTGCACAATGATATACCTGCTTTACACCACTCATCGCATCTTCGATAGAAGGAACGTCGAGAATGTCACCATGTACCCATTCAACTTTATTTGCATAATCAAATTGAGGAATAGATGAATGATACAGCGCCCTCACATATTTTCCTTGCTGTACCAATGTTTTTATAAGATGCGAACCAACAAGTCCGCTTGCACCCGTAATAAGGATAGTTCCATTCACAGTACCCGGATTTTCTGATAAAGGGAAAAAATATTTCTTTAGGTTAATACTCATTTTTATGCAGGAATGTGTTTTTTGGTACGAGCCTTTGTACTTAATAGCATCGCCTGTTGCGTCGCATTTCTTTCATCTGCTGAAATGCTATTGGGCTTTAGCGTTCAAATTATAAGTTCCTTCACAGGTGTCGGATTTATTTTGGTAACATCTTCATTAACAGAAAGTCAGTACTTGTAAAATCCCTTGGCCGTCTTTCTTCCAAGCTCACCTTTCTCTACTATTTCTTTTTGAAGCTTCGAAGGTTGCAAACGTTCGGGTTTGCCCAATGCCTTCCACACTATGTTGCTTACAGAATAATTTATATCAAGCCCAATTAAATCCATCAGTTTAAATGGACCCATTTTAAAACCTGTTGCTTCCATTATTACATCAATACTTTCTATATCTGCTATTCCGTTTTCAACAAGTTTCAATGCTTCAAGATAATAATGTCGTGCTACACGGTTTACGATAAAGCCCGGAGCATCTTTACATATAACAGGAATTTTGCCCATTTGTTTTGCAAGCGACACAAGTGTTTCTATAGTTTCGATACTCGTATTTTCTGTGGTTACTATTTCCACCAGTCTCATCAATGGTGCCGGATTAAAAAAATGCATTCCTGCAACTCTTGATGCAACAGAAGTTGAATTTGCAATTTGTGTTACAGAAATAGAAGAAGTATTTGTTGCAAAAATGGTATCCGGAGAATTTATAAAAGCGAGTTGATTAAACAAATCAATCTTTGCTTCTTTATTTTCAATAATCGCTTCAATAACAACATTAGCTTTACAATCTTCGATTTTGTTGGTGAATGATAAGCGTGATAAAGTTTGATTTTGTTCTTCGCCCGTTATTTTATTTTTCTCTAATAACTTTTGTAATGAAGCAGTGATACCTGCTTTGCTCTTTTGCAGCATCGCTTCGCTTACATCAAACTGAATAGTATTATAACCACTTTGTGCTGCAACCTGGGCAATACCACTACCCATAGTGCCTGCGCCACACACGCAAATTGCTTCTATGTTTTTGAAGTCTGGCATCGTGCAAATGTATAACACGAATTGTTTTGACACACGAATTAACAGAGATTGCACTAACTACACAATGAATGAAAATTGATTTTATAATCTCCTACATTTGGCAATTAGTCTTCTTTCAAAAAATCAATTCAGTGATTCCTATTATTTATTCTGACAGGCTGCATGCGATAAAAAATAAACCGGTACTGGCAGGCGATCTTGGCGCTACAAAAATGAACATGGCATTGTATAACGTAAGCAATGGTGAGTTGAATGTGTTATCATCAAAACAATACTACTGTCATGAACATACATCCATGATTGAAATTGTACAGTTGTTTATGCAAGAACTGCCCGAAAAACCGGAAAGTATTTGTATTGGTGTTGCTGGCGCTGTTATTGACAATAAAGCAGACCTTTTGAATTTAGGTTGGGAAGTTGATGGCAATGAAGTACATGCGGCTACAGGAATTAGTGATGTTTCGCTGATAAATGATCTTGAAGCAAACGCCTACGGTTTGGCTTGTTTGAAAGATGAAGATATGATTGTAATCAATGAAGGTGAAGCAAAACAAGGCAATGCGGCAATCATTGCACCGGGCACAGGTTTGGGTGAAGCAGGATTATTTTGGGATGGAAAATTTTATCATCCTTTTGCAACAGAGGGAGGGCATTCTGATTTTGCACCGCGAACAGAACTTGATTTTGAACTAACAAAATATTTTTTACGCACTGAAGGAATTCCAAGCTGGGACAGAATTATATCAGGACAAGGCATTCACATCATCTACAATTTTCTTCGCGATGAAAAAAAGTTTGAAGAACCTGAATGGCTGAAAAAAGAATTCGCCGAAGAAGATATCGCCGCTGCTATAAGTGAAGCTGCTCTCAATAACAAAGCGGCAATTTGCGTTGAAACAATGCAGTTATTTGCAAGATATCTTGCACGCGAATGTTCCAATCTTGTTTTGAAAATGAAAGCAATCGGTGGATTATTTATCGGTGGTGGTATTCCGCCTAAAATTGAACCGCTTATACAAACAAAAATTTTTATAGATAATTATCTCGATTGTGACAGACAGCAGGATTTAGTGAGTATTGTTCCAATCAAATTAATAAAAACAGATAAAGCACCTTTAATGGGAGCTGCATTTTATGCTGCATGTGCTCCTGCTCTTTAAAGAAGTATTGATATTGCTTACTGTTCCGTCTTCACTTCATTTGCTTTAAATACCCTGATGAAATTTCCACCAAGTATTTTATAAATATCTTTTTTACTATAACCCCGTTTTACGAGTTCTTGGGTGATGAATGGAAGATCGGCTACTTCATCAAGTTGTTGAGGAGCAGAAGTAATTCCATCAAAGTCTGAACCAAGACCAACATGATCTATGCCAATAAGCTTTGCGATATAATCTAAGTGATCGAGTAACTTGGAAAGCGGCGGTCGTATGGAATCGGATTCATTTTTATATTTTGAATAGAGATATGCTTTTGCAAAGAATTCCGGCTTGCCTGCTTTTTGTAATGAATCAAATTCTGCTTTGTGTTTAACCATAAAAGCAGTGTCACGTTTTTCAAAATTGCTGTCAACAAAACCCGAATAAAAATTCAGATGAATAACACCGCCGTTTTTGCCCACAGCTTTTATTTGCTCGTCTTTTAAATTGCGAAACACAGGACATAAACTATATGCACAACTATGCGAAATAATCACCGGTTTTGTAGTGGTGTTTATTACATCCCAAAATGTTTGTTCACCTGCATGCGAAAGGTCAACAAGCATTCCCAATTCATTCATGCGTTCTACAACTTGTTTTCCCAATTCATTCAAACCTTTCGGTTGATGTAACAAGGAATCGCGGGTCTCCTCCATCGCCGATGTTGCCCAAGGTGTAGAGTTATTCCATGTAAGTGTCATGTATCGAACGCCGCGATAAAACAAGCTATCAAGTTTTAATAAATCATTTTCAATCATATGACCACCTTCAACACCTATCATAGAAGCGAGCTTGTGTTGCTTAACTGCCTGCATTAATTGTTGCATTGTTTTTACTATCATCATTTTATCGGGATTATGATTAACCCATGCATACAATGTATCAATTTCCCTGTTGGCAAACGAAAAAGGATTTGATTGCTTGCCATCGCACCAAACAGAAAAAATCTGAACATCAACACCACCTTCTTTCATACGTTGAAGGTCGCTGTGTGTTTTACCTTTTAAATTTTCATCGAAACTGTAACCATTCTCAATTGCAATAGAGATAATATCATTGTGTGTATCAACAACGATTGCTTTAAAATGAATTTTTCTGTAGTCCTGGGCTGTTAAGTTGTTTACGATAATAAATGATGACGCAATAAATATGAGCTTGGTGATAATATGCATGATTATTTTTTAACTAACTAATGTACTACTATTTATTTTCTATAAACCTATTTGTATCTATGATCCTATATGCTAAAAAGTATGTGTTAACTTTATAAACAAATGCTTTCTATGAGGAAACTTTTTGCCGGTTTTGCCGTAAGCCTTGACGGATATATTGAAGGTCCGAACGGCGAATACGATTGGATTATTTTCGATAAGGAGCAAGAGAAAGAACTTGCCAAACAGTGGAAGGAAACAGATGCTATGTTTTACGGAAGAAAAACGTATGAAATGGCAATGAAAAATAAATCCGAAGTTCAAAGTAACCCTTTTACTCACATGAAGCATTATGTTTTTTCAAACACATTAAGTGAAGTGAAAGACGGCTTTATTCTTTTAAAGGGTGATACGAAAGAAAATGTTGAACAAATAAAAAACATGAAAGGAAAAAATATTGCCGTATTCGGGGGAGCGGAGCTTGCATGTGCACTTATTGAACTTGGATTAGTAGATGAATTGGTATTAGCAATTTGTCCTGTTTTAATAGGAAGCGGCAAACCTTTTTTCTCTCATATAAAACAAAGGCATTATTATAATTTGAAGAACTCCAAAACTTTTAAATCAGGTGTTGTATGGCTGACGTATGAAACAAAGAGATAGAAAATACTCCCAAGAAGCTCACTGTCAACTGCCGAATAAAAAATTTAATTGGCACCAAAAGTGACTTATGGGATATTAGTTTGTCGCTTAAGTTTCACATCCCAATATGGACCTGTATAACAAGCCTTACACCGCATCACTCATTTCATTTTTATTTTTCTTGTTTACTTTTACGTTCTAAAAATTTATGGAAGAGCAATGGAAACACCTTTAGCAGAAGAAAAAGTCGTGGTGAAAAATATAGCGGAAGGAACTGTATTTTCAATCTTACTAACCATTAGTTTTTCGCATTTACTAAACGATACCATTCAATCTTTAATACCTTCGATTTACCCGATTGTAAAAAATTCGTTTCATTTAAGTTTTTCGCAGGTAGGATTAATCACGCTCACGTTTCAAATGGCGGCATCATTGTTTCAGCCGCTGGTAGGATACCTAACGGATCGCAAACCTCAACCATTCTCACTGGCTGCAGGCATGTGCGTAACATTGGCTGGACTCGTATTGTTGTCGCAAGCAGGCAACTACGGTTTGCTGTTGCTCTCGGTTGGCTTAATAGGAACGGGCTCTGCTATCTTTCACCCGGAAGCATCAAAAGTTGCATACATGGCGGCAGGCAATAAACGTGGATTGGCTCAATCAATTTTTCAGGTAGGCGGAAATGCGGGAAGCTCGTTGGGACCTTTACTCGCTGCTTTGATCATCGTGAGATTTGGTCAATCAAATATCTTGTGGTTTTCGTTGGTGGCGCTCCTTGCAATTGTTGTTTTGTTTAACGTTGGCCAATGGTACAAAAACAACATGCACAGAATAAAGAGTAAGAAAAAAGTTACAGTCCTGTCAGAGTATCCTTCTTTATCGAAAAGCAAAATTACTCTCTCGATAATCATTTTGCTTGTACTCATCTTCTCGAAATATTTTTACCTCGCATCAATGACGAGTTATTATACTTTTTATCTCATCCACAAGTTTCATGTATCGGTACAGAGTTCACAGTTGTATCTTTTTATTTTCTTATTTTCTGTCGCTGCTGGTACTTTGATTGGTGGGCCTCTCGGTGACCGCTTTGGCAGAAAATATGTTATATGGTTTTCTATTCTTGGCGTTGCTCCGTTTACATTATTGTTGCCGCATGTTAGCTTATTCTGGACGAGCGTATTGACCGTGTTCATAGGTTTTATTCTTGCATCCGCATTTTCGGCAATACTCGTTTATGCACAAGAATTATTACCGGGAAAAATCGGAACTATTTCCGGATTGTTTTTTGGATTTGCTTTTGGTATGGGCGGTTTGGGTTCGGCAGTATTGGGCGCTTATGCGGACAGAACAAGCATTGAGCAAGTTTACAATGTTTGCGCTTTCTTACCATTGATTGGAATACTTACCGCCTTCTTGCCTAATGTGAGCAGCAGGAAGAGATGATGTTCCAGTAATAATCGCTCACTTTGAAAGTATGAACCTCGAGATGCGTAGGGAGCAAAACGTTGAAGAGCGCGTTCATAAATCTGCTATGCCACCGTATTCAGCACGGCAATAAAATGACAAATGCCACCTGTTAAAACAAACGCATGCCATATTGCATGATGATATTTTATTTTTTGCCACAAATAAAAAATAACTCCGATTGAATAGATAATCATGCCCGCTATAATAAGCGCAGTAATGTGAGATGGTATTGGCGAAAAGAAATGTTCCCACACAAATATGCAAATCCATCCCATCAACACATAAAACATAGTGGAAAAAATATTGAATTTCTGCGGAAAAAATATTTCAAAAAAAGTTCCGAGCACAACAAGCATCCACAACACAATCAAAAGAAAAATGCCTGTGCTATCAAACAAATAAAAACGGATAACAGGTGTGTAAGTTCCTGCAATTAAAAAGTAAATACTAATGCGGTCTAACTTATGAAACAAACACCGCATTCGCTGCGTTTTGCATGCATGGTACGATGCCGAGCAAGTAAATAACATTAGGAAACAAACGCCATAAACTGCAATACTTATCATTCTGCTTGTATCGTGTTGTTGTGCGGCAAGTGACACCAAAAAAGGAACTGCGATAACGCCAAACAAAATTCCCAAAACATGTATAAAGATATTGGCTAACTCGTGTTCACGGCTGAATTCGGGAATGAAAATGGTTTCTAATACTTCGTTTTTCATGGTACAGGTTTTTAAAAAAAGAGATGCAATTTCTGTGCAAGAATTATTGGTTAATTAGTTGACAGGTAAATTGGGGAATTGGGTGAATAATTACCCATTGCTTTACTCACTATTGACCACTCCCTATCCTGCTCTGCGAAGTCTTCAGACTTCGCAGCATCTATGCTAAAAGTCTCCGGACTTTTTATAAAAAACAATTAAAGATTTTATTGTATAGTTTTCCATCATAACTCCACATTTGCTACCTCCACTGCTTACTAAAATCAGAATCCTTATTTTTACCGAAAATCATTTTTCATGAGTCAGGAATTGCAGAAGCCCGTAGTAGGTTTTAGCTGCGGCGATATAAATGGAATAGGTATCGAACTCATCATTAAAAGTCTTGCCGATAATCGCATCACCGATTTATGTGTGCCTGTAATTTTTTCAAGCAATAAATGTGTCAACTTTTACCGCAAAGTTTTGCCCGATGTAAATTTTTCGTATCAGGCAATAAAAGATTTTTCGAAAATGAATCCCAAACAAATAAACGTTTACAACTGCTGGGATGAAGAGGTGCATATTACTCCTGGTCAATTGACCGAGGTCGGTGGAAAATATGCGTTGATTTCGCTGCAACATGCAACCCGTGCTTTGAAGGAAGGACAAATACAAGCGCTAATAACAGCTCCCATTCACAAAAAAAATATCCAGTCGCAAAGTTTTAACTACAGTGGTCATACGCCTTATTTAAAAGATACTTTTCAAGTTGAAGATGTCGTGATGCTTATGACTGCTCAAAACATGCGCGTGGCGCTTGTTACGGAGCATGTGCCTATGAGCGAAGTTGTGCAGCACATTACAAAGGAAAATATTTTATCGAAGCTGAAGGTGTTGCATACGAGCCTTCAAAAAGATTTTGGTATCGAGAAGCCGAAAATTGCAGTGCTTGGTTTAAATCCGCACGCAGGTGATGAAGGTCTCGTTGGTGATGAAGAAGAAAAGATTATAAAGCCTGCTATCAAAGAAGCGAAACAGCAGAATATGTTGGTATTTGGCGTGTACAGTGCTGATGCTTTTTTTGCACGTGGCGGCTATGAGAAATTCGATGCAGTGCTTGCAATGTATCATGATCAGGGCCTTATCCCTTTCAAATCGCTTGCCATTGGCGAAGGCGTTAATTATACTGCCGGCCTGCCGGTTGTGCGCACGAGTCCCGACCACGGTACTGCGTTTGATATTGCAGGAAAGGGCAAGGCAGATGCGAGTTCATTTCTTGAAGCCATTTTTGTGGCAGTTGATATCGTTCGCAGAAGAGTAGCTCACGATGACATGCATAAAAATCCTCTGCGCAAAATGAGCAGCATAATTGTTGCCAACGCACAGGATGAAGTGATAAAAGAAGATGAGGCAGATAAGTTGATGTGATAATCAGTTAATCAGTTAATTAGTTAATTGGTTAATTGGGTTAATTGGTTGAAGAAGAATTTTTATGAGCCGGGCTAAAGTTTTTCATGGCATCACCTCTTGCGTCGCACTCTTGTACGGTTGGAACATTATTTAGCATGCCAACTTCATTACATAATTCTTGCAAGTGATAATTCGTGATAAAACAATTCGTGTAATTCGTACAATTCGTATAACATGATTCATTCAATTCACAACAACTTATTAAGTGTTGCCATTGATACCAAAGGCGCAGAGCTGCAAAGCATCATTCATAAAGATTTTGGAATGGAGTATATGTGGAGCGGTGATGCAAAGTTCTGGGGAAAGAAAAGTCCTGTTTTGTTTCCTATTGTTGGCACCTTAAAGAACAACAGTTATCAATATAAAGGCAACAAATATCATTTAAGCCGTCATGGCTTTGCAAGAGATATGGAGTTTGAAGTAATGGAACCAAGCGATGCGGCAATAACATTTGTGTTAAACAGCAATGAACAAACATTTTCGTGTTATCCTTTCTATTTCAGCTTCATGATTCGCTATTCGCTTGAGAATAACAGAGTGAATGTTTCTTATATTGTTCGCAATACCGGAAAAGATAAAATGCTGTTCTCTGTTGGCGGTCATCCTGCATTTAGAGTACCGATTGTTGAAGACACAACTTTCGAGGATTATTTCTTAGAGTTTAACCATTTTGAACATGCAGAGCGTTGCATGCTTACCAAAGAAGGATTGATAGATACAGTTACCATACCTGTAATTGACCATACCGATAAACTGCCATTACAAAAATCTCTGTTTTACGAGGATGCATTGGTGTTTAAACATCTCACATCGAGAAGTGTATTTATTTTAAGCAAGAAAACTTCGCATGGTATAAAAGTAAACTTTCACGGCTTTCCATATCTCGGCATCTGGAGTGCAAAAGATGCTGATTTTGTTTGCATAGAACCATGGTGTGGCATTGCCGATAGCGTGAATGTAACAGGAAATTTGGAAAACAAAGAAGGAATCAATATTTTACCGGCCGGCGAAGTGTTTACACGAACATGGCATGTGGATGTGTTTTGAAACCCTCTCTAAATCTCCCCTAAACGGGAGACTTAAATTCCAACGTTATCTTAACGCTGATATATGCAGCAGCACAAATGACAATTTTCAAACGAATACTCAAGCGTCTTCTTACTAAACCCGTTTTGTGGGTTGCAAACAGGTTTTCTTCTGCACCTGTAAAAGAAAATGTTTTCGCTTCATTAACAAAACTATACGAACAATCTGTTGATCAACCCGGAAAGAAAAGCGGCAGCATGTTTAGCTTCAATCCTCATCAGCAGCCTATCATTATTTTCTCCGATGAACATAAAGGCATTCGTAATGGCTCTGATGATTTTAAAACAGCCGAAGCCAATTATCTCACTGCTCTTGATTATTACAATCAGCATGGTTTTTATTATGTGAATCTTGGCGATGGTGAAGAGCTTTGGGAAAATGGCATTGCAGGCGTTGCAAAAAGAAATATTGAATGTTTTAAAAAAGAAAAATTATTTATTGACCGCAATGCTTACACTAAAATCATCGGCAACCATGATTTGTTTTGGAAGAACGACCCATTTGCACAGCAGTATATCAAAAAAATTTATGAAACAGAATTGAAAATTTTTGAAGCGATTGTTCTGCGCATACAGTTGAAGGAAAACTATCTGGATGTGTTTTGCACTCATGGACATCAAGGTGATTCACAGAGTGATGGCAATCTTTTCAGCAAGTGGTTTGTAAGCAATGTGTGGGGACCGCTGCAATCGTTTCTTGACATAAATACCAACACACCTTCTACAAACGATAATCTTAAAACGCTGCACAATCAAATAATGTACGAATGGGCAGTAAGACAACCGGGTGTTATTTTGATAACCGGGCATACACATCAACCCGTTTTTAAATCACTCACTCATTTGGAAAGATTGTACTGGAATCTTGAAGAAGCAGAAGCAAGAAAAGACGAAGAAGCCATTGAAAAAATAAAATCAGAAATACCAAGAAGAAAGCACGAATATGATTTCGTGAATCACTCATTCCGCAACATGGCGCCCACTTATTTTAATACAGGCTGTTGTTGTTTTGAAGACGGAACCATTACCGGTATTGAAATAGAGAAAAATTCTATCCGATTGATAAAATGGAGTTATAAAAATAAAATCCCAACAAGAAGTGTGGCAGAGGAAGCGTCATTGAATGAATTGTTGCCATTGGTGCAATGACATTGTTTTATCCCTTTCGATCACTTAAGCTTGCGATATTTCTTTTTTGAATTTCTTGTGGTGATATATTGAAGAGATTAACCGTATTTGTGTTCTCATCAGCGATAACGTAGTGCGACGAACGGGTGATGCCAAAAGATATATTGCTCGCAACCAAAAATTATAGCCTTATCACAAAACACACTTGCTTATTGCCACAATGTATCAGAATATAAGCATTTAACGTAGCTTCGCAATTTTAAACCCCCTTGGAACCGAATGGCTTTATTTGATATACAGTTGCCGAAAAGTGTTGCAAGAGCGCTACGATTGCCCACCAATGATTTTCGCAGGCAACAAATGCGCGTTTTAAAAAAACTGCTTGCGAAGGCGCGTTTCACCGAGTTTGGACAACACTTTCGTTTCGATGAAATTTTAATGCAAAAACAACTCGAGAAAAAATTTCAGGAGCTTGTTCCCATTTACAATTACAATATCATTTATAAAGACTGGTGGCATAAAACACTTGAAGGCAAGCCTGATGTTTGTTGGCCAGGCAAAATAAAATATTATGCATTAAGCAGCGGCACAAGCGAATCGTCGAGCAAGTATATTCCGATAACAAATGATATGCTTTCAGGCAATAGAATAGTGATGATAAAACAAATGCTTACACTTAGAAATTATCAGGATATTCCCGTGCGTTCTATTGGCAAGGGATGGCTGATGATTGGTGGCAGCACCGCCTTACAGAAGAATGCAGGCTATTATGCTGGCGACCTAAGCGGTATAACAGCGAAGCGTGTTCCGTTTTGGTTTCAGCCGTTTTATAAACCGGGAAGAAAGATTGCGAGAGAAAAAGATTGGAATAAAAAGCTTGAAGAGATTGTTGAAAAAGCTCCTGAATGGGATATTGGTTTTATCGTTGGTGTGCCTGCATGGATTCAGATGTGTATGGAAAAAATTATCGAGCGTTATCATCTCGATACCATTCACGATATATGGCCGCACCTCGATTTTTTTGTGCATGGCGGTGTAAGCTTCGAGCCTTATAAAAAAGGTTTTCAAAAATTGTTAAGCAAACCCATTACCTACATAGAAACTTATCTTGCAAGTGAAGGTTTTATTGCTTATCAGGACAGGCAGCATGCACGTGGTATGCGCCTTGTAACCAACGAACACATCTTTTTCGAATTTGTTCCTTTCGATTATAAAAACTTTGATGATAACGGCGACCTTGTTCCTAACCCCGAAGTGTTGCTGATTGATGAAGTTCAGGAAGGAAAAGAATATGCATTGCTATTAAGTACAACCGCAGGCGCATGGCGTTATCTCATCGGCGATACAATAAAATTTGTTGATACCAAGCGATGCGAAATTGTTATCACCGGTCGCACAAAACATTTCCTGAGTTTGGTTGGCGAGCATCTTAGTGTAGACAATATGAACAAGGCTATTCAAATGGTGAGCAACGACCTGAATGTTTGCATTCCCGAATACACTGTTGTTGGAAAACCCTATGGCTCTTTTTTTGCCCACCACTGGTATGTTGCAAGCGATGACCCGGTAAACTCCGAGCTTCTGCGCATAAGAATAGATGAAAAATTGAAAGAGCTAAACGATGATTATGCCGTTGAACGTCGCAGCGCTTTAAGAGAAGTTTTTCTCGATGTACTTCCTCATGAAAGATTTATGGAGTTTATGCGCATGAAGGGAAAGATTGGCGGTCAACATAAATTTCCCCGCGTACTGAAAGGTCGCATGCTTGAAGACTGGAATAAGTTTTTAAAAGGCGAGTTGGTTTAGGAAGTTTTTTCTATCTCTTTCTTATCGCTGTAAGTGTTTCATTTGCTTTCTGCTTCCACAAGCATTAGAAAATTATACAACAGCATGTCTTTTTTTAAACTGCGATGGATTTTCTCCCGTAATCTTCCTGAACGTTTTATTAAAATAAGATAAGTTTTCAAATCCGCTTTCGTAACAGGCTTCGGTTACATTCTTGTCGAGCAGCAATATTTTTTTTGCTTGATTAATTCGATATTGATTTAGAAAATCGGTAAATGTAAGATGCGTTGTTTTTTTAAAGTAACGGCAAAAAGCAGCCGTAGTTAAATGAGTAAATGCCGCCACTTCATTTACATTAATTGCCCGCTGGTAATGTGTTTCAATAAAATGATAAATACGGTGCATGCGTTGTTGTTCTTTCAAGAGAGACACATTAGCGATAGGTTTGCCGTGCAAATCTGCATATTCATCGCTTGTTGCAAGGGTTTGAAAAATGTTGAGTAATTCCATCAACTGCTTAAAATGTGAAAGCGAAGAAAGCTCTTTCAACTTTTTGCCAACCTGTTTTTTTGTTTCACCATAAAATGCAATGCCACTTTGTGCACGCTGAAATAGATTTTTTACATCACTCATTTCCGGCAATGCAAAAAAGTCTTTACCCAAAAAATCTTGTTTCATTTGCACCACCACAATTTCACAAGACGTTTTTACTCCATAATCAAAATTTAAGTGCGGAATATTCGGACCTATAAAAACCAAATCACTTCCTTCATACTTTGATATATGATCGCCCACATGCCTTATTCCGTTTGCTGCTTCTGCATATACAATTTCATACTCCGGATGAAAATGCCAATAAAACAAATCGTTTAAATTTGGTGTGAGCAGAATTTTGAATGAGCTATCAACATCAGGTTTTATTTCTTCAAGTTTTACTTTCAACGCAAAATATTTTTGATGTAGTTTTTTTTTTGCGATTGTAACATTATTACTGCATTCTACTGCAGACTATGTTTTTGCCCATGATCTTTATATGCCAAATTCTTCAACCACGCAATATATTAAACCTAAGTTTATTGCCGCCTCATAATGTAGCACACTGCATTTCGTCCTATATAAGTTTTATTGTGAATATTTTCTTTTGTACCGAAGAGCCTTTGAAAAGAATTTTACAAATGCAAAGATGCTTCTCCATTGCTGATTATTCTCAAATTTCGCTATTTTAGAAGCCCCAATAAATTATATATGGAAAGAGTTGTACTTATGATTGATGACGATAAAGACGATCAGGAAGTTTTTGAACAAGAATTAAAAAAGGTTATACCTTCTGTAAAATTTTTATCAGCATATAATGGAGAAGAAGGACTTGAAGTATTGCGGAAAAACGAGGTTGATTATATTTTTCTCGATATAAATATGCCTGTAATGAACGGCATTGATGCGCTAAAACTCATAAAAAAAGATGAGTACCTAAAAAATATTCCGGTTATTATATATTCAACGAGCGATGGAAGAGCCTACAAAAAAATGGCACTCACCCTTGGAGCTGCATCTTATTTTACTAAGCCAACTTCTATTAATGGATTGCACAAAATGTTTGAGCAGGTATTTCTTATCTAACACAAAGAAACAAACTGGAAGTAAAGTGGACAATACCAAAATCTGAAAGCATTTTGTCATACTTCTCACTTTCTCACTTTACTGCCTTTCGAACTTGCTCAATAAAGTTTAGAATGCATAAGTGAGTGACACAACAGATGTTCAATAGAATTGAATAGCCCGTCTCCAAAAAATCTCCACACTTTTTGATAAGCGGTTATATTTATTGTTAAGAATTTAAAAAAATCAAACTCAAAATTCCATCTTTACGATCGAATTCGTATTTTGCTACGAAAATAATCGTATCATGAACAACAAACAGATAAAACCAACCGAGAGTGAACTTGAGATATTGCAGGTGTTGTGGGAGAAAGGGCGTGCTACTGTAAGAGAAGTGCACGAAGAATTAAGCGCTTATAAAGACAGCGGCTACACCACAACCCTTAAGTTGATGCAGATTATGTTTGAGAAAGGTCTTGTGAAAAGAGACGATTCAAACAAAACGCATATATATACACCAAACGTGAGTAAAGAAAAAACGCAACAACAACTGGTGGGGAAAATGGTTGATTCTTTGTTCGGCGGTTCTGCATCTCAACTGGTAATGCAGGCACTTGGTACCACGCAACCAAGCAAAGAAGAAATAGATGAAATTCAAAAACTGCTTAACGACCTGAAAAAATAATTGCTATGCAAACTTTTCTGCAATCGGCTTTTCTGCAGGGGCTTGGTTATGCAATAGCCAACAGCCTTTGGCAAGTAGCATTATTGTGGCTGATAGTTATAATGATAAAAAACATTGGAAGGTTATCTTCTTCGTCGAAATATTTTATTGCAGTGATCGCAGAGTTTGCAGCCTTTGTTTGGTTCTTAAGTACGTTTCAATATTATTATGTAAAATGCAGTGAGGTATTGTCGCAGGTTTCTTCATCTGCACCCCTTAATGACAGCACTTATGTTTTTGAACCCGTCATTAATAATTTTTCTTCGGCAGTTTTATATTACAGTATAAAAGCGGAACAGCTTCTACCTTATCTTTCGGTTGCATATTTGTGCATTTTACTTTTCCTTGTTGTTCGTTTAAGCAGAGCATTTTATTTCACGCAAAAAATTCGCACAACAGGCTTGCAGAAGGCTGATGTAGAATGGAAATTGTTTGTAAAAAGAACTGCTGCCTATCTTGGCATAAAGAAAGAAGTGAAAATTTATTTTTCGAATATTATTAAAAGTCCTGTAACGCTTGGTTTTTTAAAGCCATTGATTCTTGTTCCTGTTGCAAGCATCAACCACTTAACAACAGACCAATTAGAAGCCCTGCTGCTTCATGAACTTGCGCATATTAAGCGTGCCGATTATCTTATAAACATTCTTCAATCCATTATCGAAATTGTTTTATTCTTCAATCCATTTGTGCAATTGCTTGGTAAGCTGATTAAGAAAGAAAGAGAGAATAGCTGCGACGATTGGGTTTTGCAATTTCAGTATAATCCGGCAATGTATGCAGAAGCGTTGTTGAGAATAGCCTGCATCTCTTCAAGCTCAAATTTTGCTATGTGTGCAGCAGGAAATAAAAACGATTTACTTTCACGCGTAAAACGCATGCTAAACAAGAAGGAAAAAAGCTACAGCTATCGCAATCAGGTTTTTGCATTGTTGCTTATAACTATAATGCTCACTACAGTTGCATGGTTTAATCCTGCAACAAAAAAATACAACTCAACGGCAAATAAAACCTCTGAAGCAACACATAAAGTAGTAGTAGAACCACTTTCTGCAAGTGTTGACAATCCTTTATTTAATCCCATTTACTTTTTTTCAAAACCGGAATTGGAAAAAGCTATGGACGTAGCAAATGCTAAAATTTCTGAAACCGCGCCTGTTATTGAAAAAGCAGCATCAAACATTCTTGCCTCTGTTACTCCGATTGCTTTGGAAAAATTACAAAATCTTAGTGTTGATTTGAATGGCGCACTTGCTGAAACAAAAGAAGCTTTAAACAATATTGATAGGGCAAAATTGCAACCTGCAAAAGCACCATCACTTGCTTTTGATTCTGCCACAATTGTTGATGCCGCAAAAAATGTTTTATTAAGCACATTAAATACTTCTGAATGGAAAGAAGTTGGAATAGATATACAAAAGGCACAGGAACAAATTCTTGCCTTCTCAAAAGATAAAACATGGTCGAATGCTGCTTCTGCACAAGTTTCTGATGCAGTAAAAAGCACTGCAGAGCAACTTTCAAAATTGAAGATAGATAACAACCTCACATTAATTTTTCAAAATGCTTTGGATGCAATCGGCAATAAAGTAAAAGAGAATATAGATGTTCGAAAAATAGAAGAGTCAGAACGCAGAATTGAAGAAAGAATAAAAGAGAGCTCAAAAAGAAAAGAACAGCGTTGGCAAAATCGAATTATCACACCTCCTTCCCCAAAAGAGATGAAGACCTATTCTGATATTCAGGATGAAAACACATTTGTTGAACCAACTGTAACCCTGGGAAATAACTATAGCGTTCAGGCAAACATTCCTGAAAATATTTATACGCCTGCTAATTTCACTGACTTTGATTACAATTATATTGACAGCATAAACACACTTGATTCTGCTCTTATTATTATTAAGCATAATCCTGCAAACGACAGTTGCCATACAAAACACATTACAGTTGAAATAACCGGCAACAATGGCTTACACAAATGCTATGAATTTACAGTACAAGTTTACCAATAAGCTTTTACAATCTCAGATTTTATATTCTTTCTTTGTTACCTGCTACTTCTGAGGCAATAAATTTATTTCGTTTCGAGCAGGCTTTCATATGGTTGGTGAAATTTTGTAAATTTAAAGATTACAAATCTCGCACTAAACAATTAATTCTCTTCATTAGTACAAGGCTGATTAAACGGATGCCCATCGACTTTACATTCGATCACTGCGTTAAATTCAAACTAAGAAATAAACTATAGGAAAAGAAAAAATTATTTCTATTAACCAAATCTTGAACACTTGCTTGTGCTCAAAATAAGTCCATAAGATAAAATCAATAACCCAAATATTTACGAGACCGACAAAAAAGAATACTGATAAAACCCATCTGTACAGAATGGTTTCATCTGCAGTAATCACTTTATATGGAGACCATAGCACAAGAAAAAAGACAAGCAGCAAGAAAGGTGAAAGTCTTTTAATCATGCGTTTCATGCCCTTGTTTTTTGATAGAGCGACAAATAAAATTTCTTCAACGTCTTTATCAAAGTAGTTAGTGTTCTTTTCTGCAATGAAGAATTCATCTTGCTTTTTCATAAAGTTGATTTTAATTGTGTAGTTGAATGTTTTATTAATTCAACAAATCTTGTTTTCATGTATTGTTTTATATCTTCTATATTAAAATATTCGAAAACAGAATATCGTTTTTAAGAGCAACAGCGGAAGCCGGTTAGCCATTTGGAGATGTGACTGGCTTCCGCTGCAGGGCAAAAAAGGGTAGTTGGTTTTAGGGATAATGAGTTATTATGTTTTTATCACTTTTAGTATTCCAATCCTGTTGCCTTGCTTTACATGTATAAAGTAGAATCCGTTTGGAAATGTTCTTCCAAAAGTCTCTTTCTTATTGACAATTCTTTTTTATTCATAAACTTTTTTACCATACATGTCAGTCACAATGATTTCGATGCTTTCATTGGTGCTGTTTGGTATCGTTACGGTAAAGTCTGTTGCTGATGGATTGGGGGAAACTTCAATTTTCAGAAGATTATTTCCGGCAGCAGATTTTGAAATGCCTGTTTCACTTGTCTTAGAAAATGCGGCACTATTTGAGCAATAATTATCACTCGTTGAGCAACCGGCTCTGTTATTCTTACAATCAATGAACAAACTTTTTCCAATTCTCGATGCAGTGTTATTTAAAACTGCCTGAAAAAACGTGGCGATTTTGAAAGTTATATTTAATGCTTGACAAAAACGGCTCCCTGCGATTGCAGGCGCTGCTGCAATCGCAGAAATTAATGCACGTTTCATTTTTTGAGGGATTTAAATTGAAAAAAGGGCAGAAACGTTATCGCAAAGATTTGTGGATTTAGGCGCCAAATTGTTTTAAACCTTTTGATAATTTTCATATACAAAGATGCATGTTCAAGGCTGCTGAAGTCAATCCTATGTAAGTAGTAAATATTAAAATCGTAATCTACTTTCGTAGATAATGCTACAAAACGAGATGCCGTTTCGGAGCGGTATTGCTGAATAAAGAACAGGACGTACAAGTGAGTCCACGACTAAGTCGGGATTATAATGATACAACGAAGCATCACTTATGTAATACAGTCCGCTCAATATTTACAATAACTTATCTTGGAAAAACTTTATTAAGAGCTTCGGTTCGGGTATGCACCTGCAGTTTTTCATAAATATGACGAACGTAGGTGCGAATTGTTTCTACGCTAAGAAATAATTTGGTAGCAATTTCTTTGTATTGAAAGCCTTTTTGCAGAAGCTGTAAAATTTCTTTTTCGCGATCGGTTAGGGTTTCATATTCTTCACTCGTTTGTTGCTTTTTGTTAAAGGACGAAACAACAAGCCTTGCGATTTGCGGCGACATTGGTGAACCTCCGCTATGAATTTCTTTCACCGCCTGATACAACTTTTCAGGCGTGCAGTTTTTCAAGAGATAACCGGTTGCACCTGCGCACAACGACTCGAAAGTTTTTTCTGGCTCCTCGTACGATGTGCACATGAGAAATTGCACCTGTGGTTTAATACGCTTGGTTTGCGCAACTGCTGCAATTCCATCTTTGCCGGGCAGGTTAATATCCATAAGCACCACATGTGCATGAATATATTTGAATGTTTCAATAAACTCCTCTGCATTAGAAAACGATGCAACGCAATTCATCTCATCGGAAGCCGAAATTATTTCTTCAAGCGACTGGCGAATGTCGTTGTCATCTTCTACTATAGTTACGTTTATCGGCACGGCTTATTTTTAAATATTGTAAGCAAAATAATTCAAATTGGTTTCATTTCCTATCGCATAAAAGTAGATAAATAACCTGTAAAGTTTTTTATGTACCCAACTGAAGTACTACTATTGAACTTATGTTGCGTCGCACTCTTCGACTGCCGAAGCTCTGCGCAGCAAGAGCGAAGTGCATGTCTTCTACTTTTGAAACTATATGCAGCATAAATCATACAACATTCTCATCTCATCTACTTAATTCTTCACTTAAAAATAGAGTTTGCCTTTAAGTGCAACAGTTGTTCCCCTGCCTTTTACTGACGCAATATCAAATGATCCTTTCACACTCTCCATTCTGCTTTTCATGTTTAATAAACCATTACCAAACTCTCTGCCATTTATATTGGAAAAGCCTTTTCCATTGTCGGTTATTTCAAAATAATATTTATCGTTATCCAAGCAAAACTTTATTCTTACTTCAGTTGCCGCTGCATGTTTCATTATATTATTAAGCGATTCTTTTATCACTAAAAATAAATTTCGTTTAAGCTCCGGGTGAATATTTATTTCAGATATTTCTTCAGGAAAATTAATCGAATATGCTATTGTTGTGTCTTCAAAAAAATGAGCAGCATAATCTCTTACATAAGATAATAAACTTACAAGGTTATCGTGTTTGGGATTTACGGTCCAGATTATTTCACCAAGGTTTCCGATAATTTCCTTTGACGATTCAGTGATTTTTTGCAGCAAAGCAGGATCAATATTTTTCTTGTTTTCAAAACTCATTTTTATACGCTGACTCATCAAAGATATTTTAGTGAGCCCCGAGCCAATTTCATCGTGTATATCTTTTGAAATACGTGAACGCACATTTTCTATCGCCTGCTGTTTTTCAAATGCTGCTTTTTGTTTTCTTAGTTTTGAAAGCGTGTATTGTTTTATTGCTACCCCTGCAATTACTATTGCAACAACTATCATCACTGCTCTAAACCACCATGTTTGCCACCAGGGAGGCAGAACGGTTACCGGAATTGAAATCCCTTTTTCGTCCCAAACACCATCATTGTTGGTTGCCTTCACTTTAAAAATATAGTGACCAGGTGCTACATCGGTATAATTTGCATTGCGATTGTTGCCGCAATACACCCAATTTTTATCTACACCTTCCAGCTTGTATGCATACTGATTTTTTTCGGGGTTTAAAAAATTCAACGCAACAAACGAAATGTTGAAAAAGTTTTGCTGATGATTAAGCACAAGTTCTTTTCCTGTTTGGAATGCATCTTTCAATTTTGGAAAATGATCATCAAGAATTGATTGAGAAAATATTTTAAAATCTGAAAGCTCTATTACCGGCGGTTTTGTGTTTATAGAAAGACTGTCGGGGTAGAATGAATTAAAGCCTTCATCACTGCCAACGAGTATCATGTCATCATCAGAAGCGCAAATTGCATAAATATTTAAGCTGTTTGCGTTTAACCCTTCTTTTACAGTAAAGTTGCGAAATGTATTGACAGAAGGATTAAACTCTGAAAGCCCCTTTGAAGTAGATATCCATAAATTACCGCTCTTGTCTTGCACAATGCCATTAATTTGTTCGGCAGCTAAACCATTGCTTACATGGTAACACTTAAATGTTTTGGTTTGCGGAATAAATTTGTTGAGTCCAAATTGTGTTCCAACCCATATAGCATTGTTTTTATCGGTAAAAACATAACGCACTTCTGAATTACTTAAAGAAGAACTATCACCTATAATATGCTTATAAATATCAATAAGAGAACTTTTTTCATTGTAGCAAAGCAAACCTGCGTCGGTGCCAATCCAGATATTGTTTTGCTGATCTGATGACACTCTTCGCATTACGAGATTATCCACCGGAATTTGTTTGTCGCCGAGCAAATGTTTTACCGAGAAATTCTTGTCGTTAATTTTAAAAAGCCCTTTACCTGTGCCTGCATATATGTATTGAGATGATTCTGTAAGACAAATTGCCGCATGCTTTGTTAATCCTGAATCAGCGAGATATACAGGATGCAAGCCTGTGATTTTTCCCGATTCCATTTTTTTCACTTCCAAAGCAGGATATATAAAGATGCCTTTGTCGGTACCAAGATAGAGATTCCCGTTTCTTGATTTTAGTATTGCATTAATGAAATTTCTTTCGCTTTCAGCATGTGATAATTCAGGACTCTTTATTTCAATTGTCGTTGTACGATTGGCTCGAACCAAGAACAAAGGGCCATAGTCGCCTGTGAACCACGTATTGCCGTTGTTGTCACGATATATAGCCCTAACCATCTTTTGGTTAATTTTTAAATCAGGATTGATATAATTTAATGCATTAAATTTTTCGCTCAATACATTGTATTTATTAATTCCTTTATAGTTGGCAAACCAAAGAAGCCCGCTGCTGTCTTGAAAAATCTTCCAAACAAAATCGTTCGTTAAACTATTGGGATTGGATTTGTCTTTTACAAATTGTTTCATGTTCGTGAATGAAATTGAGTTTCCATTTTCCACGAGGTCATACATAAGCAAGCCAAATTGTTTGGAAGCTATCCATGCTCTGTTTTTCTTATCTATTAAAATGTCAAAGAGCATTCTTGAACTTGCATCTTTTGTAATATTTTTCAAAGGATAAAAGTGCCTGAAAGAAATTTGCTTGTCTTTTACCAGCAAATTAATTCCTCCTTGTAAAGTCACAAACCAAAGACGTTGATACCGGTCTTTATATATTTTCCATAAATCATTGTCAGATATTGAGGATGTATCATGATCATCGTGCATGTAGCGTTTAAACAAAAGATTGGTGGAAGGTGTGGCAGAAATTTTAAAGCAGGCAGCGCCTTTCTCTGTTGCAGACCACCCGTTCCCATCTTTATCAAATTCAATACTTGAAACCCAATTACCGGGGAGAGAAAACCGATTGGAAGAATCACTTTTGTATTGAATAATATCGAAAGAAAGTGAGTCGGCCGATACTCTTTTTTTATTGAAGAATACATACAATCCTGCTTCAGAAGTCCCTATCCAATAGTTGCCAAACTTGTCTTCTTTAATATCATATACATTATGTCCGCTTACTTTATCATCCGCTTTATTTGTGAGAAAATGTTGAAAGTTGCCGCTTGCAGGATTATAGTAATTCAAACCGTTTTTAGTACCAACCCACATCATACCATCTTTGTCAAAATAAATTACGTTTACGTTGTTATCCGAGAGAGAATATTTATTCTTTTCCTCATGCTGATACTGCATAAACCATGAACCATTATAACGGTACAAACCACTGGATGCGCCAAACCACATATAGCCTTGCTTGTCTTGCTCAATCGCGAGCACATTTGATAAAAACAAATCATTATTATTTGCTAATTGTTCAAAGCGGTACAAAGAACTTTGTTCAAAAGAACCGGCACTTAGAAGAAGCAGCCAAAAACAAATGAATTGTTTTAAAAAGCAATTGGGCAGTATGCAATTAACTCTTCTCATTTTATACTATCAGTATGAGATGGAGTTACAGTATTTAGTTTAGTAATTGTTATGAAATTGCAACGGGGACAGCAAGAACACGTGTCACGAGGTGCTGCTTGCAACCCCGCAACTTCGGGCGAATCTATTTTTGAATACATGCGGATATTTGGCATGTAATATTTGGCTGAATCCAGAATGAGAGAATGATTTTTTGAAGATTTATTTGTGGCATTGTAAAAATTTATCATTAAACCATTTTTGGCTTGCGGATCTCTGACAATTGAAAACCTTATGACTTCTGTTCCCTTTTTCTTCGCGTCAGCCGCAAGCTTTTCTAAATCTGAAAGACTTATGTTGGTGCTGGGTACAAAGTTTTTTTCATCTTTACTTAAGTTATCTACAAGATCAATAAACTTGTCTGCTTCAACTTCCATAACCGAACAGTTTTCTTGTGCCGATTGCATTGTAGCATTCGATTGCGTAGTATCTTTTGTAGAATCGGCAGTACTTGAAGTGTTGCAACTCTGTAATTGCCATACAACAATTGCTACAATAAATAGGGAACGGATTACTTGTTTCATAACGTTGATTTTTTAGTGAGTAAAAGAATTATTTTTTTAATCCCGCAACAGGGTTATTACTATAAAAGGTTATTTTGATACGCGGTGTTATTTCATTAAAAAATCTGTCAGTAGAAATATTGGTTTGGGAAAGAGAGTATTAATTTTTTAAAGGATATGAATCATCGGAATTCAATACAAGTTACATCTTTAAAAAAGAAGATTCAAATTTAATTGTTCTGTTATTGCACTTTATTGTTAACCATACACATACATTTGTAAGAGCACGATGTAAATTAATATGCTGTTTTGCAAAAAGCAACTATATAATTATGTGAAGAGAAAAAGGATAAACAAAATAGTGGATTACAACACAAAAAACGTGAGACATGAGAATCAAAATCTCACGTCTCACGTTTGACGTTTCACGAAAAAAACTTGATATCAGCAGCTAATTTATTTTATCAGCCACATCTCTGCATTCACATCATCATTTCCGCCGAATTGCCGTTGCACAGCTTCGTCCACATTTGCTTTATTATAATCGTATTCACTTTGCGGATACAGCCAGCGCTTTGGTACTTTACGATCATTGTATGTTCCGGGACCAACATTCAAATGCGGAATGCCTGTGCGGCGTTGTTCAAAAAACGCTTCCCAACCTGATTGCATAAATAAGGCGATATATTTTTGTATAATAATTTGCGGAATAGGATCAGCAGGGTTAAACTTTACTTCAGGGTTATCAAGATAGTCTGCGATAGAAGCATCATCAATACCATAAAATTGCATGGAAGCAGTGATGCCGTTGATATAATGTTCTTCAGCAGTTCCTGCACCTGTTATCCATTCGCGTGATATAGCCTCTGCAATTAAAAATTCCTGTTCGGGATAACCCACCAATATCAACGGCTCGTTTATGGGATGAGTTATATCAGTATATCTCCGGTTTATTCTTGATGCATCTGATGAAGCGCTTTGCTGATCGGCAACAGTGAGCCCCGCATTTACGCCTGCATAATTTGCAAACACGTTGGGCTCTTCTCCCGTAATTGGTTCAGCAAATGAAAAAAGTCTCGGATCCTTTTTAGCTTTTAATGTATCCACTAAACCTTCTTCCATAGAAACAGCGGTTTCAAGTGAAAGATATCCTGCAGTAGGATAATAATTAGAAACGGCACTTGTGTTAAAAACAATTTGTCCGTTATCAGCAGCGCTCGCCATTAATGGGTATTTATCAGGATTGCTGATGATATTTTGGAACTGTTGTTTAACATCTATACTTGTGCTTCCAACTTTTTTGCTTAAATGAATCAACAATCGTAAATGAAATGCATTCACGAGTTTTTTCCATTGGGATGCTTTGCCGCCATAAATAATATCGCCGCTGATACTCCCTTTTGAATCATCTAATATATCGTTTGCTTCTTCCAACTCATTCAGAACACCGGCATATACTTCTTCCTGTGTATCATATTTTGGTTTTGTATTTCCATTTAATGCGCCTAAAGCATCTGAATAAGGTATATCACCAAAGATTTCTGTAAGCTGACTAAAGAGTACTGCGCGGAAAAATTTCGTAAGTCCATGATAATTCTCTTCACCTGTTTGTGCAGCAAGCTCGTCCATTTTCATTACCTGTCGCAGCACATCAAATTTGCTGTAATCGTTGCTTGTCCAGCTATAATCAACATCTGAATTACCTCTTTCGTAATAAGTGAGCTGGCGTGAAGCAAATGCAGGCCCCGTGGGATCATAATCAAAAACAGTAATGCAAATATTTGTAAGCAAAAGAGAGGGCAACGCAGTTGAAGGACTATTAGGATTATTTTGATATTCACTGTGCTTTTTACACGAAAACAACATTAGCAAAATAAATGTGAGCGTTAATGGCGTTTTTAAATATGTTTTTTTCATAAAAAAATATTTTGTGATGATGTTAAGGAACATCAGAATTTTAAATTCAGGTTTACACCTATGTTACGATAAGAAGGCTCCGGCAAACCGCCGCCATTGTAACTATCCGGGTCCATAAAAGGAACTTTGGTCCATAATATGAGGTTGCGGCCGGTAACAGAAATACTGGCCGCCTTAAAAGGTGTTTTACTTATTAATCTTGGATTAGCATTATAAGTAAGTGTTACTTCTCTCAACTTCACAAAAGTTCTTTTATACATGTTGGCATCGGGCACGCCATTTACATAGGTAGCAAATATCCAGTCAATATATTTTACGGCTGTAGTATTAGCCGCAAACTTGCGCGTATCGCTAACGATGTTGCCCTGTATATCATATACCACATCGCCTTCTGTTACAACTACTCCTTTACCTATATATGTAGCATTGCCTGCATAAGAATCGTCGCGATATTGATTTGCGCTTCCGGGATGCATTCCGCCCTCATATAATTTTTGTTCCACACCGTTGTATAGCAGTCCTCCGATGCGGCCATCAAATGAAAAACTTAGATTGAAATTTTTGTAAGAAAAATTATTGATAGCACCAAATTCCCAATCGGGATCATAAGTGCCAAGATTCACGACATGATCAATATATTGAGGGAACCCATTCGCATCGTAAACAATCTGCCCGTCGGGCGAACGTTGCCATGCCCACGTTCTGTAATTATCTGTTCTTTCGCCGATTTTTACACCATCGCGTATCGTGTCGCCACCATAATATGATTTTGCAATTTTGCGCAAACGGCTATAGTTTAAAGTAACATCCCATCGGATGTTTTTTGTTCGAACAGGTGTGCCTGTCAAAACTATTTCAATACCTCTTCTGTAAATTTCATCAGCATTCAGCAATAAATAAGAAAATCCTGAGGCTGCAGAAATAGGCACTTGCTTAATTATATTTTTATCGAGATACCGGAACCATGTGAAATCAATACCTAAGCGATTCTGTAAAAACTTTAGTTCAGCGCCATACTCCTGCGAAATAGTTGTATTGGGATGTATATCCGGTGTGATGAGCGTGCCGGGAAGATTAAGGGCAGAAGTACCATTCCACCTGATATTTGGCACATTCACGCTGCCTTGGGTATAAACAGGCAGTGTACCATAATAATTGGTATAAATATCGTAGGGATCGCCATAAGGCACTACATTATCCGAAGAAATATCTGCCCAAGAACCGCGTATCTTAAAATAAGAAATTACCGATGGCAGCTTTACTATTTCAGAACCAATAATGCTTATAGAACCGGAAGGATAAAAGAAAGAATTATTAGGTTTTTGCAGTGTTGATGTCCAGTCATTACGCCCCGTTACACTAACGTAAACCATAGTTTTGTAGCTAATGTCTGCATAACCATAGGCGCTGGTTACTTGTTTTTCGGCCAATTTGTTAAGAGAAATTTGTGTGTTGATGGAATTACTCAAATTATAAAAAGCCGGTACACTCAAGCCTCCCTGAGTGTTTCCGTCAAATCTTTTTGACTGAGTATATAAATTGCTTCCCCCGGCAGAAACGGTAGCATTGAAATTTTTGAGAAAAGTTTTTTTATAGGTCAATAAAACATCGGATACAATTTGGAAATTATTTTTCTGAACTACATCATAATTACCAAACGGAGATGCTGTATAATTTATAAAGCTGTAGGGTGTTTTAAAATCAGAAAATGCATCGTTGTAATTGATACCTGTTCTTGCCAGAAACACCAGGTCTTTGCTGAACTCATAAGTGGCATTTACCTGAGACACAACTACATCATTTGTATAACCCCTCAAATATTCATGAGCGAGATACCAGGGATTGTTATACCAGCTATAATTGTAGTTGAATTGCTGAATATCCTTCACTCCATAAGGTATAAAAACGCCGTTCTCTTCACGTCCTCCGGCAGGTTTCCAATAATCGCGCAAATCTCTTAAATCTACATCTGGTCCCATCCATAAAAGAATATTATAAAAATAGCTGTTAGGACCATAGCCTGTGTAAGGATAATTTGGTGTGTATTGTTTATTATATGAAATACTTGCTTCTGCTTTTAACTTGTCTGTTATTTTTAAACTGCCTGCCAAACTTAATGTAGTTGAATTCAGTTTGGTATTCGGAATTTGACCTCTTTGATAAAGGTGTGATACAGATATTCTGTAATCACTACGATCTGTTTTTCCTGAAATGCTGATATTATGTGTTGTAGAAATTTCATTCTGTAAAAAATTTTTCAGATTATTTTGTCCTCTTGTAATCCATGGCAATGGTTTATAATGACTATAATCAGTGTATCCATTTTGTGTGAACTCAAACAAGCTATCAGGATCAAAGGGACTGTTATACTGTGGATACTCTTCGTAACCGCTTGGATTATTCGTGTTCTTTACATTAAGTTTTGGTCCCCAAACATATCCATAGTCATCATACCATCCACCGCCACCTTTTCCGTTTATAAAAGCATAATACCCATCCCATCCCATCCCATAATCTTTTTGTGTATTAGGTATCTTTAAAAAACCCGCCTGAAATTGTGTGGTACTATTGTATGTTATTTCAGTGCCGTTATCTCCTCCCTTTCCTTTTTTGGTTGTAATCATAATTGCTCCATTAATGCCGAGAGAGCCATACAAAGCCGCGGCTGCTGTACCTTTTAGCACATTTATACTTTCAATGTCGTTGGGATTCAAATTCCAGAAATCAAAATTGGCTTTGTCAGTAGGCACGCCATCAATTACCACTAATGTATTTTCACCACGCAATAAAATATCCGGATTATCGAACAAAGATGACTTGGTATAGATACTTAAGCCTGCCACTTTGCCTACAAGGTTGCTCGCTACATTTGATTCAGGTGCTTTTTGCAGTGCTTCACCTTTTACTTCCTGTACTGCATAAGCCACTTTTGCTTTTTCCTTTTTTACACCCAATGCCGTTACGACCACTTCATTTAACGCGGCATTTTGTTGTTGCAGCGTTATAGTAAGTTCAATAGCACTTTCAATTTTTACTTCTTTGGTTTCATAACCCACCATTGAAAACTGTAAAGTGCTGCCGCTTTTTACAGTTATAGTAAATGCACCGCCTTCATTGGTTAGCACACCTTTATTTGTTCCTGAAACTGAAATGGACACACCAACTAATGGTGCTCCATGTGCATCAGTTACTTTTCCTTTTACCGTAACATCAACCGGCATTTCATTTTCAGAAAATTTTGAAGCAGAAGAAGAGTTTGCGATTTTCTGAATGCCAATAAGATCACCGATTTTCATAAATTTCAAACTCGCTTGTTTTGAAATTTCTGATAAGACTTCATCGAGTGTTCTCTCCTTTTTTTCAAGATTGATGAGTGCAGTTTTGTTTATAACAGAAGGATCATAAGTGAAATTTACTTTATAAGTTTCTTCCACTTTCTTCAACACTGATTGCAATGGCGTTTGTTTAAAACTTAGTACAGCCTTTTCTTGTCCAAAAGCAAAAGCTGCGAATGACAATAGCAACAGCACTGACAGAAATCCCGTTGTTTTCCATAAATAATTATGGAAGCGCCTGAATTTTTGGGTTCTCATAACAGCAGTTTTAGTTTGGTGTTTAAATTATTCTAACCTCTTGTGCGATTAATCTACTTCAGTTTTCAATAAATTTTCTTCGTTTACTTTGTGGAACCTTCGTATACTTTGTGCTCTAAAAATTTCTAAGAGCTGTGTATCACAAAGAACAAAAGAAGTCACTAAGAACACAAAGACAATTAAAAAGACATCCGATATAAATTTCAATCGTACAATGAGTTATTCTATTATCACTTTATTGTTTTCATAGTGGTATTTGCAGGACAGTGTAAAACAGAGCACCTTTAAAATATTGTCTAACGAAACATTGTTGTATTCACCGCTGATTGTTTTATTCTCGAGATTTTTATTTGTTATTTTAATATCAACTGCATACCATTTTTTCAATTCTTCAACAGCTTTGCGTATTGGTGTTTTATCAAAAGAAATTTTTCCGTTTATCCATTGGTTAAGTTGAAGTGTGTCGAACTGCAGTTTGTTAAAATTTGTTTCTGAAGTGCTCCATCTTCCTTCTTCACCCGGAGTGAGAAACAGCGTATAAGTATGTGCAGACAATTTTACTTTCCCCTCAAGCAGATCAACTGAATATTCTTTTTCTGAATCGCCTGCACGCACATAAAATGCAGTACCCACCGCTGTTGCAGAGAAATTACCGCTTTCAACAATAAAAGGTTTTACTGCATTTTTTGCGACAGTGAAAAATGCTTCACCCTCTAAGGTTACTTCCCTTTTGGTTTTATTGAAATCGCTCTTTATAGAAATTTCGCTGTTGCCATTAAGCACCACCGTTGAGCCATCGGGCAATTGAACGATACGTCTTTCACCGGGCTTACTGACATAAGTGGTCGTTATAACCTTAGGTGCTTGCGAATGAGTTTTTGTAAATGAAGGAGAAAGGAAATAAAGTCCTACACACAGAATAGCAAACGCAGTTGCGGAATAAAATATAAATCCTTTAAATGGCTTTGTATCCTCTATTTCAATTGAATTATCTATCAGTTGCCTCTCATGTATGGTGTTCGCTTGTTTGGTATTGGTTTTTGATGTGTGTAGTTGATGCTTAACTTTTTCAATTTGTAACAAAATTTCTTTTTCAGAAAGGCTGCCGCTTAGCATACGGATATTGACAGCAGCTTTTTCAAAAATAGTTTTTTGATCCGGGTTTAATTCAATAATGCGCTCCCAGTAAGGACGGTATGCAGAGTCTTCGTGTAAGCAAAAATCAAGATAGCCTTCATCAAGCATTAATTCTTCTACCGAATATTTTTTCTTATCCATAAAGGAGGGTTTACCAATAGACGCAAGAGTTAAAAGTATTTACCCTTTTTTGTGAAGATTTTTTTGATGATGATTTGAGTGATTGAATGATATGAGTGAGTTGTCAATTAGAGTTATGTTGTAAAGTGTTCAATGCTCAACTTCAGCGATTATTATTAAAATAGAAGTTTGGAATTGGGAATTGACACTGAACTTTATTCGCCACTGACCATTCAATGTCGTTTAGTTAAGAAATATTATCACGCAGAGCTAAAGAGTGCACTGAGAAAAAGCGTGTAATATTTGTCTATCTCTGCGTACCGAGCGGTCTCTGCGTGAGACCATTCAATGTTAATTAAACGACATTGATTGACTACTGACCATTCACCATTGACCTTAAAACTTATTCAATTGCTGAAGTAATTTATGTGAGCGTAATTTTTTTAGTGCAGCGTTTATTTTGTTGTAGATGGTTCTTATCGTCAGTGAAGTTGTTTGGGAAATTTCTTCATAGGTTAATTGTTCATAAAAGCGCAGTTGCACCAATTCTTTTTGCCTTTTCGGCAATGATTTTATTGCCTGTTGCAATGCCTTTTTTGTTCGCTCTTCTTTTTGCAGGGAAATAATATATTCTTCATAGGGCAGTTCAATTAATTCATTTCCTTCTATGCTTGCGCTGATTCTTTTAGGATTGTTTCTATACCAGGTAATCAAAAAGCGTTTGAAAGAAACCATAAGATAAGGTTTCATTTTTTCTGCCGAAGAAAAATTATACCTGTGTTCCCATGTGTGAATAAAAAACTGATTTACGAGATCTTTGGTTAAATCAGGCTCGGCAGTAAACTTTAATGCATACCTGAAAAGATCATTATAATACAATAACATAAGGGAGAACAGGGCTTGTTCATCACCGTCGCGCAATTGTTTTTGCAGCACATCTTCCTGAATAATATCGGCATGCATCGTTACTGCAATCTAAGAATAAAAGAAGGTTTTTTGAAACCAATGAACAAATTTTTTTTGACGATCTTCTCACACAAAAGCAAATAGAAAAGCAAAAGCTACCGGAAAGAAAAAAGGATTAATAAAATACAGTTTTCTTAATTTTAAATAGTTGCTTCGAGATTATATTATTATAACTTATAACGCAACAAAGAACAAATCTTATTTAAACAACTTATTTTATAATGGAAGTACGTGAACCGGCTTTTGCCTATGGCAAACAAAATATCTCCATTGAAGATTATCTAGAAATGGAAAATACTTCCTTGGAAAAGCATGAATATTATAAGGGTGAAATTTTTGCAATGAGCGGAGCAAAAGTTCCGCATAACATTATTGCCAGTAATTTAATGACAATTTTAGGACAAAAGCTAAAGGGCAAATCATGCCGTCCGTTTGGAAGTGATCAACGTATTCATGTGGAAGCCAACACGCTTTTTACTTACCCTGATATTTCTATTATTTGCGGAGAAGTAATCACTTTGAACAACGATAATTTAAATGCCCTTAACCCATCCGTTCTTATAGAAGTGCTTTCAAAGACAACCAAAAATTATGATCGTGGAGAAAAATTCAAATTATACAGAGATATACCAACGCTTAAAGAATATATTCTTGTAGATTCTGAAAGCGTGAACGTTGAAGTTTTTCGTTTAAATATTAATAACCATTGGGAGTTGGAAGAATATAAGAAAGATGCTGAAAGCTTTTCGATTAATACAATCAATACAGCTTTGTTGCTCGTGGATATTTATGAAGGAACAGAGTTGTTATGAGATATTTTTCAATATAGCACTGCGTTCGCTTCATCGGAGGAGAGTTCAATAGCGTTGAGAACGTACAAGTGAGTGACACAACGGAATCTCAATAGAATTGTTCAAGCTCGTCCCATAAAAAATCAATTCGTGCAATTGTATAATTCGTATCACTTATATTTACCCCTGCATCAAAAAAACTGCAACCAACTATGCGTTTATTATTTTTTGCATTGTTGCTAATAACCTTTGCAGCATCTGCACAAAAAAAACCCGAAGCTAATATTGTTGATACCGTGCTTATTGCCGACAGCACCACTGCACCTGTAATTACAAAACACCAAGTAACAATTAACGGGCAAGTAATTAACTACACGGCAACTGCCGGTTACTTGCCATTGAAAGATTTGCAGGGAAAAACAAAAGCCAACGTGTTTTTTGTTGCTTATACAAAAGACGGTGTGAATAAAGACGCTCGGCCTGTTACTTATGCATTTAATGGCGGACCCGGTTCTTCTTCTATTTGGCTGCACATGGGTGTGTTAGGACCTTACCGGGTTGTAATGAATGATGAAGGCTATGCACCAAATGCGCCTTTTAAATATGAAGGAAACCCTTACTCATGGCTCGATTTAACAGATATTGTTTTCATTGATCCAGTTTCAACAGGTTATAGTCGCCCGGCCGGAAATGAAGGTGCACAGCAGTTTCATGGATACACTGAAGATATTCAAAGTGTGGGTGATTTTATCCGTTATTATACAACAAAATTTGAGCGCTGGGGCTCTCCTAAATTTCTTGCGGGTGAAAGTTATGGGACTACAAGAGCTTCGGGTTTATCGGGCTATTTACAAAGCCGTCATAATATTTTTCTAAACGGAATTATACTGGTGTCTGCTGTGTTGAATTTTCAAACGCTTGATTTTACAACAGGCAATGAAATGCCCTACATCATGTTTCTTCCCACTTTTACGGCAACGGCATGGTATCATAAAAAATTGCCTGCAGATATGCAACAGAAATCACTGAAAGATGTTGTGCAGCTTTCACAAGATTATGCATCGAATGAATACCTGCTTACTTTAATGAAAGGTGATATGTTGAGTGATCAGGAAAGAAATAATGCTGTTCAAAAACTGCATGCGCTTACAGGTTTGTCTGAAGATTTTATCCGCAAAAGCAATCTTAGAATTTCAGACAGCAGGTTTTTTAAAGAATTGTTGCGAGATAGCGGCAAAACAACAGGTCGCCTCGATAGCAGGTTTACCGGTGTTGACCGAGACGATGCCGGTGAAGGAATTGAATTTGATCCAAGCTACAGCAACATCCTTGGTATGTTCTCCGGGGCATTAAACAATTACACAAGAAAAGAATTGCATTATAAAAATGATCTTCCTTACGAAGCATTAACTTACGTGGGACCTTGGACTTTTTCTACCAATAATTTTCTTGATGTGTCTGAGACGTTGCGCAGCGCTATGAGTCAGAATCCATATTTGAAAGTCTGGGTTGCCTGCGGTTATTATGATATTGCAACTCCTTTTTTTGCTTCAGAGTATACAGCGCATCACATGGGTTTAAAACCAGAGCAACGAAACAGAATTTCACTTACATACTATGAAGCTGGTCACATGATGTATATTCATAAACCTTCATTGATACAGTTGAAAAAAGATGCAGAAAGCTTTTATGAAAAAGCGTTGAAGTAAATACGAATTGTTTGAGCTCAAATTTTCACGAATTACACGAATTACACGAATTAAAATGAACGCGGATTAAAACGGATTATTATGATTGATAATGATTATCTTTTACATCATGGACAATCGTGAAAATCTGCGTTCTATAATATGTTGATAAAACACTTTGCTATTTTCTATCCAAAGCTTTTACTTTGATGTGTTATGTGTTTATATATTGCATCATTAAATTCGGGAAGCAATGGAAACTGTTATTACATCGGTAACGAAGATGAAGCCGTACTGATTGATGCAGGTATATCGTGCAGGGAAACAGAACGGCGTATGAAGCGTTTGGGCTTGCTTATAAAAAAAGTAAAAGCAATTTTTGTTTCGCACGAACACGCAGACCATATTTCAGGCATTCCGGTTCTTTCAAAAAAACATCAACTTCCTGTTTACATTACCGAAGGCACATTGCAGTACAGCGGGCTGACTATTGAACAACATCTTATCAATTCTTTTTGTGCATATATGCCCGTAAACATTGGCAAGCTTTCGATAACGGCTTTTTCAAAACATCACGATGCAAATGATCCGCACAGTTTTATCGTTGAGTGTAATGCTGTGAAGATTGGGGTCTTCACCGACATGGGGACTGCATGTGAGCATGTAACAAAGCATTTTAAACAATGCCATGCGGCGTTTCTCGAAGCGAATTATGATGACGAAATGCTGGCAACCGGCAGGTATCCATATCATCTTAAACAGCGCATCAGAAGCACAAAAGGTCATCTCTCGAACAACGATGCATTACAATTGTTTCTCGCACACAAGTCGCCGTGCATGAGCCATCTTATTTTGTCACATCTTTCAAAAAACAATAATCGCCCCGAAATTGTACAGCAATTATTCGATGTTTATGCGGGCGCGACAAAAATTATTGTTGCATCACGATACAAAGAAACAAGCGTTTATCAAATCAATGGTATAAGCACTCATATTGTTGATATAAGCAAACCAATTAAACAAAAACATGCACAGCTTTCATTATTTTAACTTTGATAAATGATTACTGTTGTTCTATGCACCGGGTTATACTGCTACTATTAAACCTCGGTTGCTCCTGCCAACCGCATTGCGAGTTTGCGCTTTTGCACTTCAGTAACTCTTGTCTGGCAAAAACCCATGCACAAAAACCCATGGCGGGAACAACAATAGCAATAAAAGAATTAGGATAAGTCGAAGAGTTTTATCGTTGTTATATTTATACTCATTTTAATCACTCATAAAATTCTATAAAAAAATATTCAATTAATTTCGTCGGTTAATAAAACTAAGCCATGTATGTGTAATCACGATCACGAAGAAACTAATTGCAAATTTGTTAACCCAACTCGTTTGGACTAAGTTATGAGTGATACTATAGCGAATGGAATGGAACGACTGGTAGTAACTGTTCAGGAATTATCCATGGCTCGTGACATGGAAACGGTTATGTGCATTGTAAGAACGGTTGCACGTGAACTTACCGGAGCAGATGGGGCTACTTTTATTTTGCGCGAAAATGATCTTTGTTTTTATGCTGATGAAAATGCAATAAGCCCTTTGTGGAAAGGGCAGCGTTTTCCGATGCAGGCATGCATAAGTGGTTGGGCAATGATACATAAGCAACCGGTTATGATTGAAGATATTTATGCTGATGATCGCATTCCTGTAAATGCTTACAAACCCACTTTTGTAAGAAGCCTTCTAATGGTTCCGATAAGAACGATTGATCCTGTTGGAGCAATCGGGAACTATTGGGCACACAAACATCTTGCTACAACTGAAGAAGTAAAATTATTGCAGGCTCTTGCAGACATTACTGCGGTAACTATCGAAAATGTAAAAGTGTACAATGAGCTTGAGCAGCGTGTACATCAACGCACTCAACAGCTTGAAAAGATGAATGAAGAACTTGAAGCATTTTCTTATTCGCTCTCTCACGATTTGCGTTCGCCATTACGTTCGGTTAATCTTTTTATGGATTTGTTTAAAAAGAAATATGAAAGTGAATTAGACGATGAAGGAAAAAGATTAATCAATGGCGTAACGCGCAAGGCAGATGAAATGGATCAACTAATAACCGATCTGTTTGCTTTTTTTGGAACAAGGACCAATGAGTTAATTAAAAAAACCGTTGAGATGAAGGATATGGTTGAGAGCATTTGCAAAGAATATAGTGAGCAAAAAGAGAATGGCAAAGTCCAGTTTGTAGTGAATGATTTGCACGATACGAAAGCAGACAATGCTTCTATAAAGCAAGTGTGGACAAATCTTATAGGAAACGCAGTAAAGTACAGTCGCAATAGGGAAAATCCTGTTATTGAAATTGGTTCGAATGAAACAAATAATCACATTGAATATTACATAAAAGATAACGGCGCCGGTTTTGATATGCAGTATTATTCCAAGCTGTTCCATGTATTTCAACGCCTGCACACAAAAGACGAGTTTGAAGGTACAGGTTTAGGACTTGCAATTGTAGAAAAAATTGTCTCCAATCATGGAGGTTCGGTATGGGCGCAATCACAGGTTGATAAAGGCGCAATGTTTTATTTCTCGCTGCCGAAAGAGTAGCTACAAAATTCTTTTTCTTATTTCAAATACTTCCCAAAGAATTCCACCGTTCTTTGCCATGCAAGTCTTGCCGCAGTTTCGTTGTAGCGGGTAGGTGCAGTGTCATTGTGAAAACCATGTTGTGCTCCTTCGTACATGTACAGCTCATATTTTATATTGGCCCTCTTTAACGCATCTTCATAAGCAGCGATGCCACCGTTTATTCTTTCATCCAAACCGGCATAATGTAATTGCAATGCTGCTTTTATTTTTGCAACATCTTCTGCTTTTGCCTGTCGTCCATAAAAGGCAACTCCAGCTTTTAGTGATGAAACATTTACAGCAAGATCGTTCACAATACCACCACCCCAACAAAATCCTACGCATCCATAATTGCCATTACAATCATTGCGTGTTGGTAAGTAATCAAAGACTTTAATAAAGTTTTGCAGTGTGTCTGCTTGATTTAATTGAGTAAATAATTGTCTTGCATCATCCTCATTTGCAGGTGTGCCACCCAACGGTGATAAAGCATTTGGAGCAATTGCCAAATATCCAGCGGCGGCTGCACGACGAGTAACATCTTCTATGTGGGGATTTAATCCGCGGTTCTCATGTATTACAACTACTGCCGCATATTTGTCTTCCTTCTTTGGTCGTGCAACATAAGCCTGCATATCATTAACACCTTTGTATGTTATACGCTCTGTAAACAATTCTTCATCATTTACAGTTGCAGCTTTTGCATAATTGATTTCGAGTAAAGGCAATATTGATAATGCAGCAGCCATTCCACCTGTAAGCTTTGCAAGACGCTGCAAAAATTCTGTTCTGCTTAAAGGCTTGTGTGTGTATTCATCGTAGAGGTTAATGATACGCTGATCCATAGGTTTTGTTTTAGAAGTGAATTTTGAAATTACGAATTAGTATCTGCATTCAATTGATTGAAATACTGCTTCGTTAATAGCACAATTTTGCAGCTTTTTTAATTAATTGTTTTGCTTCATCCAAAGAGATATCTGCATCGAGGTCATAATCTGCTTCCTGTCGGTTATCAAAAAGAAGTGTGATGATGTCTGATGTTTGTTGAGGGAAAATACCTGACTTAATAAATAGCTCGAAGAATTTTGATTTCGTTCCCTGATGTGTTTTGGCAAATACATTCTTTGTGTATAACAGAGCAGTCATACAATAAAAACAAGCATAGTAGGCACAATTGGCAGTGGCAAGAATAAATCCGCCATTTAAATCGTGTTCAGCATTTTGCAAGGCATTCTCTGCTTTCTCCAAAGCCTTAAGTATTTCGTGCTGCAGTGGGGAACTCATATAACAATTCCTTCTTCGCGGATATCACGATAGATGCCTTGCATTGAGGTTTGTTTCTTGTGTAAGGAGACAGGTAATGATGATATCATCAATCCATATTTTAACGAAAGACGTGATGCAATAGGTGAAGTTTTGAATAATTCTGCAGACGGTCTTATATCCTGATTACGAAATACAATCGCAAAATCAACATCCGATTCTTCATGCTGTTCACCCCGTGCATAGGAGCCAAAAAGAATCAATTCTGCCAAATCATTTCCATAAATATCCTGCAGAAGTTTTTTGTATTCGTTTGCTATTTTTTCGATAACCGGATCCACAATATTTTTTTGATAGAATCAAATATAGCATAAAAAGCTTGTGTGGTAAACGGGTTACGATTGGTGGATCTAAACAGAATAAGCTGTTTATAAGATTGCAAAGCTTTTAGCTGCATCAACCGCTAATAAAAAAGTTATGGGTTCGACTGTTTCTTCATGCCAACATACAGCGATTTTTAGACATCTCACTCACATGGCCTTCTTAAAAATTTTCTTGAGGATTATGAGTATATATCCATAGGTTTTGTTTTAGAAGTGAATTTTGAAATTACGAATAAATATGACTTTCTTAGATGAAGGTCTGTGAAAAATTTTTTCAAAAATTTAAAAATTTTTTCAATTTTGTGCTACATTATCCATAATGGTTATTATATCCAAAACCGTAATAAACGACTTTTGTCAACTTCACCCTGACGCTACCGATGCTTTTTTGGATTGGTATAAAAAAACAAAACAAGCAGATTGGTCAACGCTGAATGAATTAAAAGTGTCTTTTTTAAGTGCTGATTATGTAGGAAACGACTTATATGTTTTTAATATCAGAGGTAATAAATACCGTTTAATAGTAAGAACTTTTTTCAACATCAGAACAGTATTTATAAGATTTATAGGAACACATACAGAATATGATAAGGTCGATTTAAACGATTTGTGATTTTTAATTTATAAACCTATTTTATGGCAGCAAAAATTGCAAAAGCCCGCTTAAAAAAAATTGAGACTAAAAGCCAATATGAAGCGGTAATGGGAAAAGTTCACAGCATGATGCGTAAGGGCGAAAAAGCTCTAACAGAAAAAGAATTAAAACAATTAGAAGCAATGGCAAAAGCTGCTGAAGAATTCGAAGATGCTCATTTTCCTTTGCCCGAACCTTCAACTCTTGAAGAAATGCTTGAGTTGAGAATGTTTCAAATGAAACTTAATCAAACAAAGGCTGCCCAAGTGCTTGGTATACCCAATTCCAAGCTTTCACAAATCTTGAACGGTAAAAGAAAACCGGATGCAGCCTTTTTAAAAGCAGCGCATAAGAAACTAAAAATTGATGCGAAATTTTTATTGGATAAAGTGTAATTTTTTTACAAAACTTACTTTATAGCTTTTTTTCACACGTTAAATCCAAATCTCCGATATATCTTCCTCCAAACTGTGATGTAGTTTGTTTGGTTGCATAAGTGGTTAATAATAAAATGAACCCAAAAGAAATGAATAGTTCTTGGGATGATACTTTAAAAGGTAATTTCACTTTTCAGTTTGTTCAAATTGAAATACTTCTGGCACAGGATCAGATTTTTAATACATTAAATGAAAATAATAAAACGGAATTACTAAAGGAAGCTGCGCGAAAATATGAAGTAAAAAAATCTACTAACGAGTTTAGCGATTTTAGCGAAGGTCCATCCATATTAATTGCCGGAAGAATTTTAGATAAAAGAAATAAGCTACAAGATTTAAAAGGCAAAATGACAACTGAAAGTATTGAGAAGTTTCTTTTAACTGGTTCAGCAGACAATAAAGAGATTTTTTGAGCAAATATGGTTATTATCAAAATAAAATTCTTTTATGAAAAGAATTTGGACGGTTCTTATTGTTTTTTTGAATTTAATAAGCGCCTGCAAAAAAAATGTTGCTGATACATGTGGAGCAGAGGCTTGTATCATCAATAAGCCTTACGATACATACACTTATTCCATAAAACCCGGAACTCCTGAATGGAATGCATTTACAACCCATCAGCAAATGGTAGATGCTTGTCAAATTCCTTCTGATACGCTTGCAAAAATGTCCACCGAAGGAGTTATGCAATCGTGCCTTGATTTTCCGTTGTTGGGTGATTTGCTTTTAAACGTTGGAGTTGATGTACCAGGTATTACACAGGCATATATGATTACTTTTTCAGGCTTGATCGAGTTATCCAAAAGGACAGACGCGGGTAGTGTTATGCTTAACAGATATAAAATAATGGATCCTGCTTGTGCTAAATGTATGTCAGTTGATTTTACAAGCAACTTTAGTGCCTTTGAAATGATTATAGGGCATGACAGTATCCAAAACAAAATGTTCAGCACTGAAAAAAAAATTTTGGTTAATGAAGCAACCGATAAGTATCAACAAAAGAAAAATTTAGGATTTGATTATTATGCTTATTATGGTTTATCTACGTCCCTTTACGTTTGCGCTAAAGTTATGATTGCAGAAAATTATGAGCCCTTTGTTCAATTGTATAAGCAAAACTATAATCTCCAATTGTTTGTAGAAAAACTTTTATGGCCTGCCGATCCAAATGAAACCGATACTATGTTCAAACAAATTTTTGACACCGCCATTTTATTTTCAAAATAAAATTTTTAGTATGAAAAAAAATTACTTTACAATATTGCTATTATTTATAAGTACCTCCTTACTCGCACAATCTTTTCCTACTGTAAATTATTATACAACAGTATATACAAGAAAGGGAACAGCAATTGAAGGCACCGTTTACTACGCCTTATCGAGTCAAGATTACGCGGCTTCTTTGAATTATATGCAACAAAGTTATCCTAATGCTACTATTCTTGAAAACCCAACTTCTCAATACAATTGCTATAGCTACGCCTTTCATTTATCTGAAGGGAATACACAAAAGGTATGGATTAATCCTTATACCCATACTTCTCTTCCAAACTTGAGCAATTACTGGTCGGATGGAAGCTTTATACAAGTTTGTAACGAAGCGGACGGTGATAAAGCATATTATTATTTGGGAGATCATGCTGCACTAACAACTTCGTCTGTAAGTGGTAAATATGAATCAAAATGGGGAGCAAACTGTCGGGTAATACATAGCCCGAACTATTGTCCTTATGATGTTCCATATTGAATCTGTAAACATTCGCCTTAATGATTTGAACCCGGGGACATATTTAATAGCAGCATTTAATGGGCATGAATGGAGCAGTAAACCTTTGATCATTCAGAGATAATTTGATTTGTCCTTTATCGCATTTCAGCAACTTCTATTTCATAAACCATTTGAGTAAAATCAAGTGGTTTTTTATTGATCAAAACTACTGAAGTACCGAGATCATCACAATGTATCTCTCCAACTTAACAACATCTTATTCACACTCCCTTCTTAAAAATTTTCTCGCATGTTCATTTCATAAAAATATTTCGCAAATTTGAAATCGAAGCTTGATTTGAAAAAGTTCCACAAAGGATAGAAAGATTAAGTAATGCCTTCCTGAATATCTTCTCTCCATGAAACAAATTTTTACAGCAATATTTGCAAACTCGAAAATTTTAAAGTAAGTTTAAATTATAGATTGTAACTAAGAGAGAAAATCTTATTTCTAACGCCAACAATTGCTTACAACATTTTGTCTGTCTCTGCACAGGAAATTGCCACACCATATAGCTATCCTATAAAGCCAGGAAGCGCGGAGTGGAAAAAATTTAAATCAGGAGATGAAATGGCAATTGCTTGCAATATTCCTGATTTAGTTTTAAAGAATTTAAACACACGGGCTCTTGTTACCACTTGTTTAGATTATCCGCTTTTCAATGAAGTTTTAGCAGCAAATAATTTACAAGCCGGTTTTTCTTCTTTAGTTGGTGTTTTTAATGGTTTTAGAGAATTGCTAAATAGAAAAGATGCTGGAAAAGAATTACTCATGGCATATCAAACATTAAATCCTCAAAATTTGCCTCTACTACAGAATCTGGTTGAGAGAGGCGATTTTACTTTTAAATTTACTTACATAGAACTATTGCTTTCACAAACACAAATAACCTATAACTTAAGTGGTGAAGAAAAACGTTTACTGAGACAAGAAGCCTTAAAAAAGTTTGAGCAAAAGAAAGTTTTAATAAATGATTTTGGAGCTTTTGGACTTAATACTTCGGCGTGGGTTCTTGGTAAGCTATTGCAATCGGAAGAAACACAAAATGCCCTCCCAAAAGCAATTAACCAACAAGACTTAAATTTTTTTCTATCAACCGGTACGTTTAGTAATTCAGAAATTTTGGATGCTATTTATACTTTAAGTAAATCTTTATAGAATGTTCACTTCTAAATCGAATAATGTTGTTCTATGGGCTTTTGTGTTTATACAATTGTGCTGTAAAAAACATGATGATGAGATACAAATATCATGTAACGACATTTCAAAACCTCAGGATACATATATTTACCCGATTAGACCAGGAACATTACAATGGGATAGTTTAACATCCAGTGATGAGAAACTTAAAGCCTGTCAAATTCCAGATAGTATTTTAAGCGATATTTCTACAGAAGGATTAATTCAAAGCTGGCTTGACTTTCCGTTAGTAAATGAAATTTTATTAGCAAATTCATTACAAGAGGGAGTTGAATTTTTTATCGTGAACTTTTCAGGATTAAAAGAATTATGCAAGCGAAAAGATGCCGGAGAGAAATTATACGAACGGTATCAAAAAATGAATCCTTTGTGTATTACCTGGTTAACAAATGACACCGATAGAGGAGCTTACACTTTTTCCTTTACTTATATTGAAATGCTCCTTGGACAGGACACCATACTTAATAACTTAACAACTCTCCAGAAAAAGTCATTGGTTTCTGAGGCTGTAAACAAATATAACGGCAAAAATAAGTATGAGGTTTATTTCGGTTCTTTTGGAGCAGCGACCAGTATGTTTGTTTGCGGCAAGGCTATGCAAAACTCCCTGTATGAACCTTTTTTAACAGAAGTCAATAACTCACCTATTCTTGAACAATTCCTGAATACTTGTTTACTTCCTGCAGACAAGGAACAAACCTCTGAATTAATGACAAGTATTTTAAACCATTCTTTAAACTTCATTAAATAACGTAATATGAAAATACTTTTATTAACAATAGCAATAGCAGTACATACCTTTAACATAACGGCTCAAACGTATAATCCAACTACTGTTTATACAAGAAAGCAAACATCTTTGCAAGGAGAATTGTTAACATCAGCAGATTATACAGCTGCTCAAAAAGCCAGCATAAAATCACAAACATTAGCAGAACATCCAAATGCAACCTTTCTCGCAGATGCGACCTACACATATAATTGTCATGGATACGCCTGGCATTTAACAGAAGGAAATTCGAACATCGTTTGGATTAATCAATATGATCGAAGCGGCAATCCTAACGTTTACAAATATTGGACTGACGGAAGCTTTATACAAGTATGTAATGAAACTGATGCCGATAAAATTCATTATTACAATGGCGATCACTCTGCGGTATATTCAACTATAGTAGTCGGAAAATATGAATCTAAATGGGGCTCAACTATTAGGATTAGACACGATCCAACAGACGTACCTTCAATTTACAATGCTCAATACCGTAGATATTACGCCTCTACAAAAATTTCTGGAAGTACTTCAAACTTATGTACGGGAACAAGAATCTTGTCCGTTAAAAATATTCCAGGTGCTACTTATACATGGACAAAAAGCTCAACATTGACAGTGGTGTCAGGCGGTGGCCCAAACCAAATTACGGTTCAAAGAAATGGAAGTTCCAACGGTGCCGCATGGGTACCGGTACAAATAACAACTCCTTGTAGTGGTACATCGGCAACAAGCAGAGCCGATTTTACTGTAGGCGCTCCTGCAATAAGCGGAAATTATAGTGATGATTATACTCATCAAACCTATACTTTAGTTACCGTAAATCACATATCTGCGCCAACCAGTCAGTTGGTAAATGTTAATGTTGACCCTTCTTCGACAGGAGCTACTTCTTATACATGGTCAAAAACTTTTGGAGCCGCAGCCTGGCAACAAATGGGAAACAAACTTGTTTTCACATTCGGTAGTTCTTATGGATCAACAGCAAACTTTCAATTGGTAGCAACAAACGCTTGTGGCAGCACAACTTTTAATCCTGGCTTTTCTCTTGACGGATGGTCTTTTGCTTTGCAACCTAATCCTGCACGAGATCATATAACCGTTAGTGCAGGAAATAATACCGGCAATCTTTTGACAGAAAGAGTTACCGATAAAAAACTACTCTATGCAATTAAAATCATAGACCGTTTTGGAACGGTGCGAAAATTATTTGAATACAAAACAGGAATTAAATCTGTAACCATTAGCCTTAGTGATTTGAACTCCGGAACATATCTAATAGCTGCGTTTAACGGATATAATTGGAACAGTAAACCTTTAATCATCCAACGATAACTCGTTTGCTTTTTATCACATCTTATTACTTTATTTCATAAACCATTTGAGTAAAATCAAGTGGTTTTTTTATTTATCAAAATTGCTCTTCGAAATACTGAGATGATCGCAATGTATCTTTCAACTTAACAACATCTTATTCACACTACCTTCTTAAAAATTTTCTCGCATGCTTATTTCATAAAAATATTTTGCAAATTTGAATCGAAGCTTGATTTAAAGAAGTTCCACAAAGAACAGAAAGATGAACGAAATGCGACGCAACAGGTGATGCCACAAAGAACTAAAGCCGGTACCAAAAAATCATTAAACAACTTTTGCTTAAATTGCGGCATTAAATTAAGATTGAAGAGCTTTATTAACCCCCAACTTTTACCCTTCAAAAATCTTCCTAACCATTGTTAGCACATATTTATAGGATAACGAGTGCATGGATTGACAATTTTCAATCATTCCAGTGTAATATTTGAAAACCGTCAATCATATATTAATTTTACGTTGTAATTTTATAGCGATTGCTCCTGCCTGTGATATTTTTTAAAATACTTAAGTGATTTGTGTATGAATGAAAACAAATTGGCGGGCTTATACCATCCTTCCTTTGAGCACGATGCGTGCGGAATCGGTTTCGTTGCAAACATTAAGGGGAACAAAAGCCACAAAATTATTTCTGATGCACTTACCGTTCTGGAAAACATGGAACACCGTGGCGCATGCGGCTGTGAAAATAACACGGGCGATGGTGCGGGCATTATGATTCAAACGCCACATGAATTCTTCTTTGAAGAGTGCATTAAGCTGGGTGTGCATCTGCCGCCATTTGGTAAGTACGGAGTTGGTGTTATTTTCTTTCCGCGTGAAATTCGTTTGCGTGAAGAGTGCCGCGAAATTTTTAACCGTTGCGCCGAAAAGCTTGGTTTGGAAATTTTAGCATACAGAAAAGTTCCTGTTGATCCTTCGAACATTGGGGCGACTGCACTTTCAGTTGAACCCGAAATGGAACAGGTTTTTATCTCTTGCCCCGACCACATCAATAATCCTCTGCAGTTTGAAAGAAAATTATTTGTGCTTCGCAATTATGCAAGTCATACGATTAACAGCACTGTAAAAAAAGATGCGATTGGATTTTATATTGCATCACTCTCCTATAAAACGGTTATCTATAAAGGTCAGTTAACAAGCATGCAGGTGCGTAGTTATTTCCCCGACCTAAACAACAAGCGCGTTGTATCTGCATTTGGTTTGATACACTCACGTTTTGCAACCAACACTTTTCCTTCGTGGAAACTTGCGCAGCCTTTCCGTTTTATTGCACACAATGGCGAGATAAATACTTTGCAGGGAAATCTTAACTGGCTTAAAACAAGTGAAAGCAGTTTTGTATCTCCTTATTTTACTACCGAAGAAATGGAGATGTTGCTGCCGATTGTTGTTGGTGGTCAAAGTGATTCTGCATGTCTTGATAACATGATTGAATTGCTTACACTCACCGGTCGTTCATTGCCGCATGTAATGATGATGCTTATCCCTGAAGCGTGGGATGGTAATGAACAAATGGATCCTGTGAGAAAAGCATTTTATGAATATCACGCTTCGATGATGGAGCCGTGGGATGGGCCTGCATCCATCTCCTTTACTGATGGAAAAATAATCGGCGCAACGCTTGATAGAAATGGATTGCGTCCTTCACGTTATTGCGTTACCACAGATGACAGAGTTATTATGGCATCTGAAACAGGTGTGCTTCCTGTTGACCCAACTATGATAAAAGAGAAAGGTCGTTTGCAGGCAGGAAGAATGTTTGTTGTTGATATGGAACAAGGGCGCATTATCAGTGATGAAGAATTGAAACAAACAATCTGCTCGCAAAAACCTTATGGTGAATGGCTGAATAAATATAAAATCCGTTTGGAAGAATTACCTGAGCCAAGAGTAATGTTTACGCATCTTGAATCGGAGCAGATATTTAAATATCAAAAAGCATTTGGTTACAGCACGGAAGATTTGGAGACCATTATTGCACCAATGGCAATTGATGGTAAAGAGCCTGTAGGTTCAATGGGCACTGATATTCCGCTTGCTGTGTTGAGTGATCAACCGCAACATTTAAGTTCATACTTCAAACAACTATTTGCGCAGGTGACCAATCCGCCTATTGACCCCATACGTGAAAGAATGGTGATGTCGCTTGCAACATTTGTTGGTAACAATGGAAATTTATTGATTGAAGATCCTTTGAGTTGTCACACCGTTGCGTTGAAACATCCTGTGTTGGCAAATCATGAGCTTGAACAAATAAGAAGTATTGATACAGGAATATTTCAGGCTAAAACATTGCAGACATATTTCCGCGCAGATGGCAAACCTGGCTCACTGAAACATGGTTTGGAGCGTTTATGCCGTTATGCAGAAGATGCAGTGCATGATGGGTTTGAAGTATTGGTTCTATGCGACCGCGCTGTTGACAGCGAACATGCTGCAATGCCTTCTCTGCTTGCAACAGCGGCTGTTCATCATCATTTGATAAGAAAAGGTTTGCGCGGACAAGTTGGTATCGTAGTAGAAGCAGGCGATGTTTGGGAAGTGCATCACTTTGCATGTTTGCTTGCTTTCGGTGCAACGGCGATCAATCCATATCTCGCTCTTTCTTCAATAAGAGATATGAAACTTACCGGCAAACTGCAAACAGATCTTGATCCGGAACAACTCAAGAAAAATTATATCAAAGCAGTTTGTGATGGTTTGTTGAAAGTGTTTTCAAAAATGGGTATCTCCACTTTGCAATCTTATCAAGGGGCGCAGATAATGGAGATAATCGGCTTGAACAAAGAAGTGGTTGATAAATATTTCACCGGCGCTACATCACGCATTGAAGGAATGGGGCTAGATGAAATCGCAAAAGAAACACTCACCAAACATTACTTTGGTTTTGCAAGAAAAGATATTCCTGTTGACAGGTTGCCTGTCGGTGGTTTGTATCAATGGAAACGCAAAGGTGAATTTCACTTGTTCAATCCGCAAACCATTCACTTGTTGCAGTATTCAACAAGAATGGGTGATTACAATACTTTCAAAAAATATTCGAAGCTTGTTAATGAGCAAAGCGAAAAGGCGTGCACATTGCGAAGCTTATTTAAATTCAAACGCAATCGTCCTTCCATTTCAATAGATGAAGTAGAATCTGCAGAAAATATTTACAAACGTTTTGCTACAGGAGCTATGAGCTTCGGTTCTATTTCGTGGGAAGCGCATACTACGCTTGCCATTGCAATGAATCGCCTCGGTGGCAAAAGCAATACCGGTGAAGGTGGTGAAGATGAAGTGCGTTATCAAACATTGCCCAATGGTGACAGCATGCGTTCGGCAATTAAGCAAGTTGCATCTGCAAGGTTTGGTGTTACGAGTTACTATCTCACTGAAGCAGATGAGTTGCAAATAAAAATGGCACAGGGTGCAAAGCCCGGTGAAGGCGGACAATTGCCCGGTCATAAAGTGGATGATTGGATTGGAAGAACACGTCATGCTACTCCGGGTGTTGGCTTGATTTCGCCGCCGCCACATCACGACATTTATTCTATTGAAGACCTTGCTCAATTGATATTCGATTTAAAGAATTCAAATCGTGCAGCACGCATTAATGTAAAACTTGTTTCAAAAGCAGGTGTGGGTACAATCGCAGCAGGCGTTGCGAAAGCAAAAGCTGATGTGATATTGATTTCTGGTCATGATGGTGGCACAGGTGCATCACCCATTAGCTCTATTAAACATGCGGGTTTGCCATGGGAGCTTGGTCTTGCAGAAACGCATCAAACACTTGTAAAAAATAAATTGCGCAGTCGTGTGGTAGTGCAAACAGATGGTCAGTTAAAAACAGGTCGTGATATTGCAATCGCAGCATTGCTTGGCGCGGAAGAATGGGGCGTTGCAACTGCGGCGCTTGTTACAGAAGGTTGCATCATGATGCGCAAGTGTCACCTCAACACTTGTCCTGTTGGTGTTGCAACACAAGACCCAGAATTGCGTAAACGCTTCAGCGGCGACCCTGAAAATGTTGTGAATCTTTTCAAATTTCTTGTACAGGAGTTGAGAGAAATAATGGCAGAGCTTGGCTTTAGAACGGTGAATGAAATGATTGGTCAGGTAGATTGTCTTGAAGTGAGAGAAAATATCAATCACTGGAAATACAAAAAACTTGATCTCTCACCTATTTTATATAAAGAAGAAGTTTCAGAATATGTTGGCTTGTACAAACAAGAAGAGCAAGACCATGGTTTATACGATGTGCTCGATTGGAAATTGCTCGAAGCCGCAAAGCCCGCGCTGCAATCGCTTCAAAAAGTAAGAGCATCGTTCCCGATAAAGAATACAGACAGAACTGCGGGCACCGTTCTCTCCAACGAAATCACAAAGATTTATAAAGCCGAAGGATTGCCCGATGATACTATTCATTTCAAATTCACGGGAACTGCCGGACAAAGTTTTGGTGCATTCAATACAAAAGGTGTAACGCTCGAACTCGAAGGCGATGCAAACGATTATTTCGGCAAGGGTTTAAGTGGCGCACGGCTTGTTGTTTATCCGCCAAAGCAGGCGTTGTATGTGCCTGAAGAAAACATCATCATCGGCAATGTGGCGTTTTACGGAGCAACGAGTGGCGAAGCATACATTCGCGGCAAAGCAGGTGAGCGTTTTTGCGTACGTAACTCTGGTGCTAAGGTGGTTGTTGAAGGAGTTGGTGATCATGGATGCGAGTACATGACAGGTGGTATCGCAGTTATTCTTGGTGCAACCGGTCGCAACTTCGCGGCGGGCATGAGCGGCGGTATCGCATATGTATATGATGTGCAAGGCAAATTCAGCGAGTTGTGCAATACCGAAATGGTTGATCTCGATCCGCTTGATGAGGAAGATGCGAAACTTCTTCAAAAGATGATACAACATCATTGCGGATACACCGGCAGCACCGTTGCACAGTTTGTATTAAAAGATTTCGAAAATCAATTGAAGAATTTTATAAAAGTATTTCCAAGAGATTACAAAAGAGTTATACAACAAAAGAAGAGTTATGTGGGAGTGAGCAAATGATTCTTGGGCATCGCCTGTTGTGTCACTCACTTGTACGTTTGGAACTTTATTGAGCAAGCTAAGGCAACTCTCTTTTAATTTTTACTTCTAACTATAAACAGATGAAAGTTGGAATTATGATGAATAGAATTATGGATGATGAAAATAGAGTTTAGTGTTGATAGCAGAACTGCAGTTGGTATCCCCTCCTTGGAGGGGCAGGGGTGGGTTGTCGAGTAGAATTATTTTGCGATGAAGAGTGCGACGCAACAAAAGCATCATAGTAGCAACAAAGACTGGCTCATAAAAAAAAATATTATTTATAAACGATAACATTATTATTTAACCGTTTAAATACTCCCCTTTAGGGGTTGGGGGCATTTATGGGTAAGCCAACCGGATTTTTAGAGTTTACAAGGGAGCTTCCGCAAAAAAGAAAGGTGCAGGAGCGTGTGAAGGATTACAATGAGTTTGTTGAGCGCTACAGCGATGACAAATTGAATCAGCAGGCTGCACGTTGCATGAACTGCGGCATTCCGTTTTGTCACAGCGGTTGTCCTTTGGGCAATGTAATTCCTGAATTCAATGACGCAGTGTATAGAAAGAATTGGAAAGAGGCGTATGATATTCTTTCATCTACCAACAACTTTCCAGAATTCACGGGACGTATTTGTCCTGCACCTTGCGAAAGCGCTTGTGTGCTGGGTATTAATCAGCCTGCTGTTGCAATTGAAGAAATAGAAAAGCACATTATCGAAATTGCTTTTGATAAAGGGTTGGTAAAACCTCGTAAACCAATTGTGCGTACAGGAAAAAAGATTGCAGTTGTTGGTTCTGGTCCTGCAGGATTAGCAGCAGCAGCACAATTGAATTATGCAGGTCATACAGTTACCGTGTTTGAACGCGATGATGCGCCGGGAGGTTTGTTGCGTTACGGCATTCCCGATTTTAAATTAGAAAAATGGGTGATTGACAGACGCATTGCAGTGATGGAAGAAGAAGGTGTAACATTCCGCTGCAATGCAAATGTTGGTGTGAATGTAAGCATGAATGATCTGTTGAGAGAATACCATGCAATTGTTTTGGCAGGTGGTTCAACTGTTCCAAGAGATTTAAATATTCCCGGTCGTGAGTTGAAGGGCGTTCATTATGCAATGGAATTTTTGAAACAACAAAATAAACGTGTTGCACAAAAAGATCTTTTTGCAAATGCAAATATTGAAAGCAATGTTTATCATGAAGAGTTAAGTGCCGCAGGAAAAAATGTAGTTGTCATTGGCGGCGGTGATACAGGAAGCGATTGTGTGGGAACATCAAACCGGCATGGGGCTGTATCTGTAACACAGTTTGAATTATTGCCAAAGCCCCCTTCTTCAAGAACACCTTTTATGCCATGGCCCACCTACCCGATGATTTTAAAAACATCATCATCGCATGAGGAAGGTGCTGAAAGAGAATGGGCAATTGCCACAAAAGCATTTGTCGGCGATGAAAATGGAAATTTAAAAGCATTACGCATCGTTGATCTTGAATGGAAAATTACCGAAGATGGTAAGCCTGCCAACTTCGTAGAAATAGCAGGAACAGAAAGAGAAATTCCATGTGAACTTGCGCTGCTTGCAATGGGTTTTGTGCATCCTCAACACAAAGGCATGATTGATGAGCTTGGCGTTGATCTTGATGAAAGAGGCAACATAAAAGCAACGGAAAAAAATTATCAAACCAATATTTCAAAGGTGTTTACGTGCGGGGATATGCGCCGCGGTCAGTCACTTGTAGTTTGGGCAATAAGTGAAGGTCGCGAATGCGCAAGAAAAGCAGATGAGTTTTTGATGGGTCATTCATTACTCGAAAGCAAAGATGAATCGTTCATCATACACGCATGAACCCTTAAGTTTTGAGAAGAGGAAATAAAAGAGAGCCGTTTTTTAGCGGCTCTTTTTTTTTCGAAATCTTTACCGCATACGCAGAACCATAGATTTCACTTAGAGATTCTCTATACGTCTTTTTTTATATCGCACATTGTGGTTTAATTAAAATATGAACTTGTAGTAACTGCAAGTATCCGCTCATGTGCTTGGATAAATATGGTTTCTTTTATGGTGTCACTTGGGCAAAAATTTGTGCGATGCATTCCAAAAGATGCTCTTTATCCCAAACTGAAGTAATTATTCTCACTCATTTATTTCAATCGAAGCCCATCGCATATTGTTTGCTAATCCACCAAGTGCTTTTATCTTTTGCAACGGTATAAGCATTTTCCCGGAGCCATCCTTAATCATACTTTCTGTTACCGCTAAATAATTCTCATCCTTCATGTCAAGCACAAGTTTCCGCGTTACAGTTCCATCTGGTTCAACGATGGCAGCAACAAGAACAAGATTTTTATAGACATTAGAATTCGAAGGACTCTCCGTAATAACTTTTTTCAAATTATCATCATTATCATCATAAAAAATGATCACTTTGTTTTGAAATGGAATGGCCGTATATGAATCACCGATCATGGATTCAGCACTTCTTCTGTATTTTGGAATCCGTGAAAAAACAGGTTCATTTGTTTCAAAAGAAACATTTAATATATCGCCGGAAAAATTATAATAGCCTTTTATTCTTCTGGTGTTATCGCTTCGTATTTCTGTAACTGTACTAACACTTCTAAATTCAGCAATCATATCTAAAACACCATCTCCCTTTTCAAAGAAGCGAGGCGTAAACTGGCGTCTTAAACCACTGCTATTCCCTTTCGATTCAGCCCATCCATCCTTCTCAAACCGGCTGATGAGTTCACGAGGGAAGGCAGTAGTTTTAATTTCATCCAATTTAAAATTGGCAGTATTTAATCTTGTGTAAAACACTCCCTTTATAAAAGCAAAATTGGAATTATCCATGTATGTTCCGGCAACATGAACGAAACTGTTATCTTTTGATGGAAGCACCTGTAGATCTGATGCCGTTACTGTTTTTAAATTAAGAATCAAATCAGTAGGCTTGCCTTTTTCACGAATAATGGCAATCCTGTTTTTAGAGTTGCTAACATCATCCTTAGAGCCGTATAACTTATAAGCCACATAAACATTGCCGCTATTGTCAATATTTACAGATTTAAATTCATAATCTCCAAACTGTGCAAGATCCTGCAACCTGCTCCAAAGTACATTCATATTCTCGTCTAATACAGAAATAAAACATCTGCTGTCTCCTGTAGTGAGCATTACAACATTTCTCTTGGTATCAGGCGAGCTCACGAAAAAATATTTAAGCGAGTTTTGAAGTGATTCGGAAAATTTCAATTTATACTCCGTTGCAGTAATTGATCCGATTATTTTTGGAGCTTCTGTCTCCATTGTTTCAGGTTCTATTTTTACCGCCATTATATTACCAACCGTGTTTTTTTCCTGCACTTCGTGATAGATGATATAAACTTTCCCATTTATTTTTTGAATGTCTGTAAAGAAAGGACCATATACACGGTCGCCATCAGAAAGAGATTTCTTTTGCAGTTCTGTCATATTGCTATCATACTGTACCACTTCAATTCCTAATCTAACTTTGTTCCAACCGAACCCATAGCTTAGATGATTTGTGCTGCCGATTGTACGGTATTTTATAAAATGATTGCCTGCTTTAACCGTGCCATCCCCTGAAACTTGCGCTTGCAATTCCTTAGAAACGGTAACATTTATTTGTTGTGCAAAAGAGATATTGAAAAATGTGAAGAAGATTAAGAAGGCAAGAGTTGATTTCATAACTACTGATTTGCATAAATATAATTATGTTTTTCAAAAAATAATTAATCTGATGATAGCAAAATTTTTGAATGCTGACTTTTTTTATGCTTTTATGATTCACAGTCACAATAAAGCTCCTGCACTTAACAAACCATTAGTGCAACACAATCAACCTATCAACCATTCAACTTATCAACTCTTTAACCTATTATTATTCACTTGCTGCTGTGTTGAGGGATTCATTTGATAAGTAACTATTTCACCGCTTTTTAAAATCTCTACAATTCGATAACCTCTATAATCAGTCCCCCAATTACCCGCAACATGTGAGTCGAAAAAATAATATTTACCATTATTTTCTTTCACATTATCCTGATCGTGATCATGACCATGAAACACAGCTCTTAAATTATTTTGATTTTTGAACATCTCAACAAGCTCAGGACATGGAATACCATTCTTCGTCCAGTTAAATGGAGTGATATGCATGAACACAAACAGATGTTTTTTGTTTTTATGCTCTGCAAGTTGCGTGCGTGTCCATTCAAGATCGGGACAAATATATTTTCCTTTATCATCTGCAGTGTTGAGCACAAGAAATGCCGCATCTTTTTTCTTAAATGTAAAATGCCATGCCATGCTAAAAGTCTTCTGCCATGTTGCTTCGTCTGTTTGATCATGATTGCCATGAGAAACGTAATACGGCATATCAAGCTTATCCCATTTTTCTTTTATCTGTGGGAGAAATGTAACATCATTATGAAAGAGATCGCCGTTTACAAAAGTGAAATCAACGCCTCTGTCTTTACGCTCTGCATTTATCCATTCGATCATTTCATTGTGATAAGGTTCATATTGCGTATTGCTTTGCCCATAATGTCCGTCAGATACAATTGCAAAACGTAGTTTTATTTTATCACGCGATGGAAGTTTGAAACTATCTGCTGCAAAAGATTGCAATGAATTACCAACACCAATTATAACAGCGCCTCTTAAGGTTAGCTTTAAAAAATCTCTTCGTGAAACAGACATTGGAACAAATTTTTATCGAAGTAACAAAAGAAAAATGAAGTGTGTGTTAAGTTGGTTGATTGGTTAATTAGTTGATTGGTTGAAAGGATTTATTAGTTGATTTATTGAAAGGTTATTGGTGAGAGATAGTTTATAAATTTATAAAGACCCTAAATGTTTAAATTCATTTTCGCGATTGAAGATTCACAATTTATAATTCATAGTGCTCAATAGCCTCCCTATAAGCCTCGACCGGTGTTTGTGATCTCTGCATCATATTTAAGTGACGCAAAGAACGCAAAGCAGCGCAGCGAACGTAAAGAAAGTCGAAGTTATATAGAAGAATTACTATCTGTACATGTGTGCGACACAAGTAAAGATTATAGTAACCTTTACAACAAAAAAGGGAGTACAGTGACTCCCTTTTTATTATTATACCGGTTTATTATTGTGGTTTTCTGTCTTTAGGATGCGGACGATTATTTTCTCTTTGCTGATTATTCATATTTTTTCTCGCATTCGCCCTTTCTCTTGCCTTTTGTTGTCTGTCAATATTATCCTGTCTTCTATCTTTTGCCTTGCTTAAGTCTGACTGTGGCTTGTTAACATTGGCATTGGTAGCGGTATTCCCCGGCTTATTATCGTCACTGTTTATGGCATCAGGTTTATTATCAGGCTTGTTATCATTTGGCTTATTATTGTTCGGTTTGTTATTATCGTTCTGCTTCTGATTTTGTTTTCTTTGAGCCGGTTTGCGTTTAGTGTTATCATTAGGATTATTTGTTCCAGGCTTTTTTTCAACTGTGCTGTTCTTATTGACTGTTTTATTGTTCGAATTTCTATTTACAGTTGTGTTTTTATTTACTTCTGTGTTTTTATTTACCGTTTTATTGTTTGAATTTTTATTAATGGTAGTATTGTTTGTTGTGCTCTTGTCTATTATTTTTTTGTTTACTACTGTTTTATCTACTGTTGTTTTATTAATCACCGGTCTGTAAATATTAACGGTATTCTTGCTTCTGTCCACTGTTTCTCTACCTGGTCTTGTTGAATTGTTTACATGCATTACCTGCACTTTCGTATGGGATCTTCTTTCAACATCTTCTCTTTGCGGACCACCTACAACAACAACTCTTTGATTAGAAAAGTTTGCCTGACGTGTATTATTGATGATTGTTGTATTTCGTATAATAGTAACGTTTCTTGTTCTCGGCACATAGTAACGGCTTACATAAGGACTGGTGATGTAGCGAGCCGGCGCGAACACCCATCTGTCATAAGGAATAGAACTTCCGAAAGTTACACCAATGCCTATACTTACATCGGGACCAAGAGGTGCCCAACCATAATAGTCACCACCTGTTCTCCAACTTACCCAAGCCGGTCCCCATTCATAACCAGGTATCCAAACCCAACCATAAGCAGGGTCATATACCCAACGTCCATAGTGAAATGGAGCCCAACCCCAATCGTAATCAGAAACCCAAGTCCATCCATAGTCAGTATAAGCCCAGTGACCGCCGGTATAATAAGGACGGAAGCCACTGATATTTGGCCGCCATACCTGTCCATATCTCTCATTAGATATCCAACGCCCGTGTGCCTGCAAATTATCGTGGAAAACAGAAAAACTTACGCTTGCACTTACCTGCCCTCTTGCAACATTAGTAGTGGCTACACTCCCCGCTGCAAGGAAGGCTATTATCAATAATTTGAATATTGCTTTCATGGTTTTGAGATTTTAAAATGATTTATAATTCTTGTTTGTGTAATGAAAAACGCATGCCAGTTTTTATTAAAGTTTTGCTGTTAAAATTTTAACCTTAGGGCTTAGACTTGAACAATGCTTGTGATTTTCATAATGGTTTACTAAAAAATGAGATGAAGATACATTCGTGTAAAGAGGGTAGTATTTGGATGGGCAGTGATTTATTTTTGAACCGAGCAACATTACCGCTATAAAACTCCCGTGATGTTGCACTCTTCAAGATTCTGTCTTCTTTGCTTTTGTTTGCATATAAAACTTGCCAGTAAAAGCAATGTTTATTCTTTACCCAAGTGCAAAACATATACACTGCGTAAAAAAAAAGACAGGATGCTATAGCAAGAAAATGTTTTACCCATTCATTGTGATAATGATTGAACAACGTGATAATATTGTACATGTTGAATAAAGAACAAAACGTCTGAGTCTCCTTCACGAAGTGTTCTTGTCATCAATTTATATTTTTTATTTATAGAGAGTCAGGTTGCCCAACATGGCTTCAGCGGATGAAGTGAGTGACACAACGGAAGATGAGCAAAGATTCACTGCTGACCAACAAAAATCATTTTCCCTCACATCATTTCGTTTTGCTAAAATGATAAGTAAGCTTTCATTTACCTTTGCGGCAATATGGAAGTAACAGCAAAAACCGCCGAACAACTTAGAATTACATCAGAAGAATTTGAACTGATAAAACAAAAACTTGGACGTACGCCCAACTTTACAGAGCTCTGCGCCTTTAGCGGCATGTGGAGCGAACATTGCAGTTACAAGAATTCTATTAAATGGTTGAAGACTTTGCCGCGAAGTGGTGGACGTATGCTTGTTGCAGCCGGTGAGGAAAATGCAGGCTTGATGGATATGGGCAACGGTTATGGTGTTGTGTTTAAAATTGAAAGCCATAATCATCCGAGTGCGATTGAACCTTTTCAGGGTGCAGCGACGGGTGTTGGCGGAATTCAGCGCGATATTTTTACAATGGGTGCAAGACCGATTGCATCACTCAACAGTTTGCGTTTTGGAAATTTAAAAGATAAAAAAACACAACGTTTGCTGGCAGGTGTTGTGCATGGTATTGGTCATTATGGAAATTGTTTTGGCGTGCCCACGGTTGCAGGTGAAGTTTATTTTGAAGAATGCTACCATACCAATCCTTTAGTTAATGCAATGAGTGTGGGCATTGTAAAGGTTGATAAAACAATCAGCGCGACTGCAAAGGGTGTGGGCAATCCTGTTTTCTTTGTCGGAAGTGCAACAGGTAAAGATGGAATCGGGGGAGCATCATTTGCATCGGCAAATATTACCGAAGAGAGTACGGAAGAATTACCGGCGGTGCAAGTAGGAGATCCTTTTCAGGAAAAAAAATTATTAGAAGCTTGCCTTGAAGTGATTGAAACCGGCGCTGTAGTTGGCATGCAGGATATGGGTGCAGCCGGAATTATTTGTTCAACATCGGAGATGAGTGCGAAGGGCGGCGTGGGTATGCGTATTGATTTGGATAGAGTTCCTACGCGACAAAAAAATATGAAAGCTTGGGAGTTATTGTTGAGTGAAAGTCAGGAAAGAATGTTGATGGTTGTTGAAAAAGGTAAAGAAGATGCTGTAAAAAAAGTTTTTGATAAATGGGATTTGCCATGTTGTGAAATCGGTGAGGTAACGGATGATGGCATCTTACGATTTTATATGCATGGAGAACTGGAAGCAGAAATTCCTGCACATGAGTTGGTGCTTGGTGGCGGCGCCCCGCAATACACAAGAGAATACAAAGAGCCAAAATATTTAAAGAAGATACAAGCGTTTTCAATCGCCGGTGTTGATGATATAAAAGATGATGTTGAGTTACGAGAAATTGCAGAACAAATAATTCAGATACCAAATATTGCGAATAAAAAATGGGTAACAGTTCAATACGATAGTACCGTTGGTGCAGCAAATGCAAGTACAAATGCACCAAGCGATGCCGCTGTTGTTGTTGCAAAGGGAACAGGCAAAGCACTTGCAATGAAAACAGATTGCAACAGTCGCTATGTTTTTGCTGATCCATATAAAGGCGCAATGATTGCGGTTGCAGAAGCTGCACGTAATCTTGTGTGTACAGGCGCTGAGCCGCTTGGTGTTACCAATTGTTTAAACTTTGGAAATCCTTACGACCCCGAAGTGTATTATCAGTTTGTAAAAGCTGTTGAAGGAATGGGTGAAGCTTGCAGAAAATTCAACACACCTGTTACTGGTGGCAACGTAAGTTTTTATAATCAAAATCCGGACGGTGCTGTGTATCCGACTCCAACGATTGGAATGGTTGGCATTATTGATAATATGGAACATCGCATGACGCTCGATTATAAAAACGCCGGCGATGTGATTATACTTGTTGGCGAGCAACAAAATGACATTGCATCAAGTGAGTATTTGCACAAGATTCGCAGCGTTGAATATTCGCCTGCTCCGCATTTCAATCTTGATGAAGAATACACGATTCAAAAATTTGTGAACACGCTCATCACAGAAAAAAATATAAAAAGTGCACACGATATAAGTGAAGGCGGTTTAATGGTTACATTGTTTGAAAGTGGGTTCAACAGGAATCTCGGCTTCGATGTGCGTGATGGTTTTTCCCCATTCTCAACCAATGGAGTGAAAGAAGAAATCCGGCTCGATGCATATTGGTTTGGCGAAGCACAAAGCCGCATTATCGTTACGTGTTCAAAACAAATGGAAGAAAGCATAAAGCATAAAGCCGCTGCCGCAGGAATACCTATTATAATTTTAGGCACCGTTACAAGCGGCGATATAAAAGTGAATGGAAAAAGTTGGGGAAATATTACAGACTGGAAAGAAAAATATGACAGAGCGATTGAAAATATCTTGTATCAATCAGAAGATATTGTTGTGGGTGACGAGCAGTTGAACATGCAGTGAAAAGTTTGAATGTTTGATTGTTCAAAACGTTTGATCGTTCAAAGCTATAATTTTTGACGACGTTATGAGGCTCAACTTTCAAACATTCAAACGCTCAAACATTGAAACATTGAAAAAAATTATTGGTTAAATTTGAAGAAACAGTTTTGCTATGTTAACTATTAGTAAGAGAATAAAGATAACGGCAGAAAATTCTAAGATTGAATTTGATCTTGAAAACAAATTGCCCGAAGGCGAGTATGAAGCTCAGTTGGTGATAGAAAATAAACAAGAGGAACCAGAGGAAGTGAACAAATACGATTTGAAAAATTGGAGCAGCGGAATAAAGTTAGATAAAATACCATCTTTCAGGAGAGAAGAACTCTATGGCGACGATGGAAGATAATCTTGTATTGGTTGATACCAACATTTTGCTTTATCTCTACAATGATAATGAAGAGATAAAAAATAAATCAATTAATAAAGTTGACGACTTAAAAAATAATGGAAATAAACTCTTTGTAAGCGAACAAATAATAAGAGAATTTTTAGTTGTGCAGTCAAATATTCAGAAGATTACACGCAAGGTCAATTTGATAAAATTAATTGATGATACACAATATATTTATTACAATTTCTCCATCATCTACCCTTCTGCCAACAGTCTTTCGCAATTATTCATCTTAACTTTGAAATATAATTTACAAGGTAAAAAGCTTCATGATGGAAACATTGTTGCAATAGCTATGGAAAATAATATCCGAAAAATTTTTACTAATAAATCCTCTGATTTTTCTTTTGCAACTAATGGAGGTTTTGAAATAATTACATTAGATACATGAGTAACAATACATAACCAAAAAGAATTATCACCGTGGCAAACAATGAAGCAAATAGAAATGAGCAACAAAATGAAAACACCCCTTTAGGGGATGGGGGCATTATTATAACAGGTGCTGCGGGTTTCATTGGCAGTTGCATGGTTCGATACCTGAATAAACACGGGTATGAGAATTTGATTTTGGTTGATAAGTTCATTAAAAATGAAAAACTGAAAAACTGGAAACATAAAAAGTACCAGTACGAACTTGATCGCGAACTTTCGTTTGAGTGGCTCGACAGAAATAATCCTTCCATTGATTTTGTGATTCATCTTGGTGCAAGAACGGATACAACAGAATTTGATTACAATGTTCACAAACGTTTAAATGTTGAATATTCACAGGACATCTGGAATTATTGTACAGGAAACAATATTCCTCTCATCTATGCATCTTCGGCAGCGACTTATGGCGCAGGTGAATTAGGTTATGACGATGATCATGATGTAATAAAAGATTTGAAGCCACTTAATCCTTATGGAGCAAGCAAAAACGAGTTTGATAAATGGGCTTTACAGCAAGCCAATCAACCCCCGTTTTGGGCAGGATTGAAATTCTTCAATGTGTATGGACCTAACGAATATCACAAAGGGCGCATGGCAAGCGTGATATTTCATTCGTTTAACCAGATTCAGAAAAATGGTGGAGTAAAATTATTCAGAAGCCACAAAGAAGAGTTTAAAGATGGTGAACAATTACGTGATTTTATTTATGTAAAAGACGTGGTGAAAGTAATGTATTGGATGATGCGATTAATGGTCAATGGTGAATGGTCGGTAGAGAAAAACGGAATTTATAATGTTGGAACGGGGAAGGCAAGAACATTCAATGATTTGGTAAAAGCAACATTTGCTGCAGTTGGCAGGCCATCCAATATTGTTTACATAGATATGCCTGAAGACATTCGTGATAAGTATCAATACTATACAGAAGCTGCGATGCACAAACTGCATAAGGCAGGATATGATAAACCTTTTTATACATTGGAAGAAGGAGTTGATGATTATGTACGCAACTATTTAAGTGCAGGAAAGATTTGGTAAATTTGAAAAATGAAAGTGATATGAGCACAGCAGAAATGAAAAATATTCTCAAATCAAAAATTGAAACTCTTTCAAATGAAGATGTTGAGAAAGTATTTCCAAAGATTATTGATGCAATTGAAAATGTAAAGAAAGAAAAAATTGATTTGACTAAACATGCTGATGGCATTTTCAAAAAATACGATGAACTAATGAAAAAACTTGCCTGATGTTTAGTTTAGAAGAAGTTATTTTTTTTCATGATAAAGCAATTGATTTATACGGTGGGTCAAAGGGAATAAGAGATTTCGGTGCACTTGATTCAGCATTAAATCGCCCATGGCAAACATTCGCTTCTGAAGACTTATATCCTACCTGTTTTGAAAAAGCTGCTGCGATTCTGGAAAGTATTATTTTAAATCATCCTTTTATTGACGGGAATAAAAGAACTGCCTTTACTGTGTGAATCACTCCTTGAAAATGAACACTTCACAATAAACACAGATACAAATTCCATTTACGATTTTTTAATAAGTATTGCAAATGGTGACATGAATTTTGAAGATATAGTTCTGTGGCTTAAACAAGACACCACTTCAATCTGACCTAACATTTCTTACTTTCGCTTTTTCAGAATAACAACACATGAATAAAAAAATTGCCATCATCGGTGGTGGAAATCTTGGAACTGCTATTGCAGAAGGATTAATCAGCAGCGGGTTTATTCATCCCGAACATATTCTTATTACAAAAAGAAACATTGCTACATTAAAACCGCTTGAAGAAAAAGGTGTTCTTATAAGTAACAGCAATATTGAAGCGGTACAATATGCAGACTGGATAATTCTCGCAGTAAAACCTTTTCAAATAAGAGAGATATTATTGCAACTAAAGCCGCATCTCGAAACACAACGCCATACACTCGTAAGTGTAATGACAGGCATCTGGATAAAAGATATTCAGGATATTCTCGGTAACGAGTTTACAATATTCCGTGCAATGCCAAACACCGCAATTGCAATTCAGGAAAGTATTACATGCATTTGTAAACATAATGCTGATGATACCCATGTGAGTTATGTTACCGATCTATTCAATCAATTAGGTAAAACAGTTTTTATTGATGAGAAATTAATGGATGCCGCAACTGTTCTTGGCGCTTGCGGTACAGCTTACGCCATGCGTTACATCCGCGCCAACATACAAGGTGGAATAGAAATTGGTTTTGATGCAGCAACAGCATCACTCATTGCTGCACAAACGGTAAAAGGTGCTGCTGAATTATTGCTTCAACGCCACACTCATCCGGAACAGGAAATTGATAAAGTAACAACCCCCAAGGGTTGCACTATCGCGGGGTTAAACGAAATGGAACATCAGGGTTTTAGCTCTTCTTTGATAAAAGGCGTGGTAACAAGCTATAACAAAATTGTGAATGATATGTAATGAAAAATGATAACGCGAAGAACAATCAAAGACTCAATGTTATCCATCAGTAGTGGCTTTATTATTCTTTCATCACTTTTATCAAATCAGTATTTAGATAAATGTTTAGTCTTTAGATTTGCTCAATGCAGCAAATAAAAAACATCATTTTCGATCTCGGTGGCATCTTTCTCAATATTGATTTCTCTAAAACAGAAAAAGCATTTATAGATTTGGGTGTAACAAACTTTAATGAGTTATACACACAACATCATTCTTCCGACCTCTTTGAATTGCTGGAGATGGGTAAAATTTCTCCTGAAGAATTTCATGATGCATTTGTAAAAGAAACAAGCATTTATCTTTCGTATGAACAACTAAAAGCTGCATGGAGTGCATTGCTCCAAGATTTTCCTGTTGAAAGATTACGCTGGTTGCAAGAAATTAGCAAACGGTACAAAACTTTCCTCTTTTCAAACACCAATAAAATTCACTACGAGGCTTTTAGTGAAAGCTTTCGCGAACAGACAGGCTATGATGACTTCAACAAGTTTTTTGTAAAGGCTTATTACTCGCATGAAATTGGTTTACGCAAACCATATCCCGAATCCTTCTTATATATTCTTAATGAACAAAATTTAAGACCTCAAGAAACTCTATTTGTAGACGATACATATAGTAATATAGAAGGCGCAAAGAAAGTAGGTTTACAAACCATTTATCTTGAAAAACCAAAGACGGTGCTGGATTTGGAGTTATAATTGGTTTTCACCCACCGTTGACCATAAAAGTTTTTGAACGCACAAGTGAGTGACACAACAGGCGATGAGTAAGGAATTAACAGCTTGTCGCGAAAAAAACTTACCTATTTTACTTCCTCAAAATCTATGTACTCACCATCTGTAGTCGTGGTATTTTTATTGTCTGAAGTTGGTTTGTCAGAAGAAGTTTTATTTTGAGAGAACGTACTTTGCTGTTGCGCCCGCATTTGTTCTTCCTGCTGCTTACGCATTTCGCTTACATGATGCTTAAATTGTGAGGTTGTTCTTGAAACAGGCACAATAAAATCGAACACGAGCTTATACAACAAATAAAGGATAAGTATAGTTGCAATAACATTAATCATCGGTAAAAATTAAACAGCCATCATTTCTTTTTCTTTCGCTGCAAGATGTTTATCAACGAGTGCAGTGAATTTATCGGTTAAATGTTGCACATCTTTTTCTGCATCTTTTGCTATGTCTTCGCTCAATCCCTCTTTTTGAAGCCGTTTAATATGCTCAATAGAATCTCTGCGAATATTACGAATTGCAACGCGGCAGTGTTCACCTTCTGCACTGGCTTTTTTAAATAATTCTCTGCGTCGTTCTTCTGTAAGAGGCGGCATAAATAATCGTATTTGCATACCATCATTTTGGGGCGTAATACCAATATTTGCCTGTAGAATTGCTTTCTCTATCGGTTGTATCATGTTCTTCTCCCACGGTTGTATGCTTAATGTGCGGGCATCAAGAACATTAACGTTCGCCACCTGATTAATAGGCATATGCGCGCCGTAATAATCAACCGTAATGCCATCTACCATCGAAGGGTTTGCTTTACCCGCTCTTATTTTTACAAGTTCGGCTTCAAGATGGTTGATAGCTTTTTTCATTTGCGATTCGGCATCATCCATTACCAGTTCAAGTTCTTCTGATGACATACGGTTTTCTTTTAGAGGAAACAAAACTAATAAATACAAAATGCACTTACAAAAAGCAAAGGAAGATTTTAATAAAGCCTTTAGTATTTTACTTTGATTTGGGACGAGCACTTTTGCTGTTATAATGCTTCCGTTGTGTCGTCTATCCCGATTTTAATGGTGGACTCACGGTAGGTTTTAACATTACAGCAATACTAATCTCCTGCCTGTGATTCATGGATGGTAAATCAATTACAGCTGCACTATTTAATTCCCTTTAAGAGGTAAGGGTTTATTCTTCCCTTACAGCCGCATTTTCTTTTGGGGTTGTATAAAGCGTAAGTATTTTGGTGTCTTGTATGTGAATATTATTGGTGGCGAGCTCGTTATCTCCAACAACATGCAGATGCCTGTTTGGAGCAAGAAAATATTTTATAGTAAACACACCTGCAAAAAATACTAAAATAAGCAAGGCAGAAAGCAAATTACTGTTCAACTCTTGCAGGTAAAAAGAAGAACCTGTAAAGCACACCGTAGAAAATAAAAGCGCAAGTGTAACTTTTGTATGTGAAAACCCTTTATTCAATAAGAGGTGATGTAAATGATTTCTGTCTGGTGCAAAAGGTGATACACCTTTTGTGAGACGTATAATGAAAACTCTGAGCACATCAAGCAATGGAATCAATAAAATTCCAAAACCTACAACAATGGGCGAGGCTACGGGAAAATTAACAACACTATCCCCTGTTTCAATAAATTTGATAAGCAAAATTGCATTCACCAAGCCAATAAGCATGGAACCTGAATCGCCCATAAAAATCTTTGCAGGCGGAAAGTTAAACATAAGAAATGCGAGCAGTGAACCAGCCATTACAAAACCAAGTATAGCAAATGGCAGGTTGTTGTTCATATAAAAGAATAATCCAAAAACCAGAGAAGAAATGAGGCCAAGTGATGCCGCTAATCCATCAACCCCATCTATTAAATTAAATGAATTGATGACCAGAAGAATAGTGAAGAAACTAAACAAATAAGAAAATACACCATTTATTTCAAATATACCGCCAAGCCCCTGCAAATTGGTAATGAGCAAGTGTGCCTTAGCAGTTAATAGAGATGCTATCAGCAATTGGCCCAAAACTTTTTTCCACGGTTTTAAAACAAAAATGTCGTCAATAACACCAAGGATAAAAATAATAAAGAACGAAGCGAGATAGAACTGAAACTCCGAATCTTCCAATTTAAAATCAGCTACAAGTAGGAGACTGATGGAAAGCCCTGATACGATTCCTACACCTCCAAGGGATGAGATAGGGTAGTTGTGTGTTTTTCTTTCATCTGGACGGTCGAATAGCTTATTGATTTTGGCGATTCTGATGATAAAGGGCATTAAAAAGAAAGTTATCACATAAGCTATGAACATGCCGGCTGCAATTAAAACCATCGTGATTCAATTTTTGGTAATCGAACTTTTCTCAGCAAGTGTTAATAATAGCGCGAATGTATGATATAAATTTGAATACTAACCATGTTTGGCTCGATTAAAATACCCGTTTTCGTTGTTAATTTATCCCTTAGTTTTGCCAACCAAATTTTTAAAACAGATGGGCGATATAAATAAACTTAAAGAGACTGCTGCGCAAATACGTCGCGATATTGTTAGAATGGTTCATAGTGCACAAAGCGGCCATCCGGGTGGCTCATTAGGGTGCACGGAATTTTTTACCGCGCTCTATTTCAAAATAATGAAACACGATCCAAGCTTTAACATGGATGGAATTAATGAAGATGTTTTCTTTTTATCAAATGGACATATTTCTCCTGTATGGTATTCAACACTTGCACGTGCAGGTTATTTCGATATAAAAGAACTGGCCACATTTCGCAAGATAGATTCCCGCTTGCAAGGACATCCCGCAACTGCTGAACACTTACCCGGTGTAAGAGTTGCAAGCGGTTCTCTTGGACAGGGTATGAGTGTTGCCATTGGTGCTGCCATTGCCAAAAAACTAAATAACGATAATAGCACAGTTTATTCATTGCACGGCGATGGTGAACTTAATGAGGGGCAAATATGGGAAGCGGTTATGAGTGCCGCGCATTTAAAAATAGACAATCTTATTTCAACTGTTGATTGGAACGGGCAACAAATAGACGGCCCCACAAAAAAAGTAATGGACACAGGTGACCTGCATATAAAATTCAATGCCTTTGGATGGAAAGTTTTAGAAATGAACGGTAATGAAGTGGAAGATGTTGTTGAAACGCTTACAAAAGCTAAATCATTAACAGGACAAGGTCAGCCGGTTTGTATTCTAATGAAAACGGTAATGGGTAAAGGTGTTGACTTTATGGAAGGTCATCATGAATGGCACGGGGTTGCTCCCAATGACGAGCAACTTGCAAAAGCGCTTGAACAATTGCCTCCCACCTCTTTGGGAGACTACTGATGCGAACGTTGTGAAGCCTGCAAGAACAACTCCTCTGAAGAAATGCCAAATGTAAGAGTTGGTATAATTGCCCGCTTATACTTCTACTTATCCCATCTCCTTTGATTGAAAAATGCCTACTTCGAAGTGTGAGAGACGAGAGTATGGATTGGTAGCGTTTAAAAAATTTTTAATTGTATCTTTTTTAGCATTCAAAATTTGCATTGAGCATGTTTGTATAAGTTACTTTGCAATTCTCAATAGCTACCTATCCATGACACGTTTAAAAGTAAATTCACCGGCTATTTTATCTGTGGGTTACGAACCCGATTCAGAATCCCTGCAACTCGAATTTCCAGGAAGTGCGATTTATGAGTATCATAGGGTGAAACCCATCATTTATATGGGACTTATGCATACCGAATCAAAGGGTAGTTATTTTGATAGCCACATTAAAGATAAGTACGAATACACTTTGGTAAACGAAAGCAGGTAAATGCATTGCATCACGTTCCCTTGCTGCCATATTTTATTATCAAACCGTTTCTAAATAAACCGGCTTATTTTTTAATGTGCTTTTTAAAATATGTTGATTGATTCCCCTTTTTTCAGTATTATCTTTATTATCTAAAACCTGGCTAGCTATGACCCGAACTAAAGTTAATTCCAATTCCTTGCTCTCAATCGGGTACGATCCCGATAATGAGCTTCTCGAACTTGAATTTACCAGCGGAGACATTTACGATTACAAGAAAGTGCAGCCTTACTTGTATTTGGGTTTAATGAACTCAAATGCAAAGGATGCGTACTTTAATAACTACATCCGCGATAAATATCCTGTCGAGAAAATTATAGATAAGAGCAGAGAAGCCTTGTACGTTGCATGAAAAAAATTTCCGTTACCCTTTATTTAATGATTGTGTTGCCGGATATAATGATGCATATAACTTATAGTGTTCATTATACACAATATGCGTCTCATTATCTGGCATATAAACTTTTTTTGTGTTAACAAAAGAAGAGACTTCAGAAAGGTCATTTATCATCCCCATTGCATACATTCCTATAAAAGCTGCCCCCATAGCCGAAGCATCAGTGTTATCGTTTAATAAAATTTCTTTACCGAAAATATCTGCCAGCAATTGCATCCACCACTCTGATTGTGTTACGATACCGCTCACATGAATTTTATCAACAGTAATATTTGTCGCTTCAATCTTTTTTAAAATTTGTAACAACGAAAAAGAAATGCCTTCAACCACCGCCCTTGTTAAATGTTCTTTTTTGTGGTGCATGCGCAAGCCATAAAATATACCGCATGCATTTTCATCCCAAACAGGTGCACGTTCACCAAATAAGTAAGGAAGAAAATAAACGCCATCACTACCTGCAGGTGACCTTGCTGCCAGATCCAAAACATCATTTAAATTATTTGTGCCGATAAGATTTGTTTGTAAAAAGTTTTCGGCAAACCATTGCAATGCAATGCCACCATTGTTTGTTGGTCCGCCAGTAACATAAATTTTATCCGTTAATAAATATCTGAACAAACCGTTTCCATCAGCTACCTCAGGTTTTGGAATCGTTACTCTTATCGCACCGCTTGTTCCAATCGTTAATGCTGCTTTATTTGTTTGCAACGAACCACAACCAAGATTGGCAAGGCAACCGTCGTTGCCGCCACATACAAAAGGAATTGAATGTTTTAATTGCAACGGTTGTTGATTTGGTGAGAGTAATTCCGTTTCAAAATGTGTTGCTGAAACAACCATGGATAGTTTGTTTTCATCAATACCTGCTAATTCAAGCGCTTCTTTGTACCAGCAGTTGTTGTATATGTCGTATAAACCGGAAGAAGATGCAATGCCAACATCAACAATAAATTTTCCAAACAACCTGTAAAAAATATATTCTTTGATTGAGATGAATTTGTATGCTTTATTAAATAGTTCCGGTTGCTCATTTTTTAAAAAAAGGATTTTGCAAAGAGGCGACATCGCATGTATCGCTGTTCCTGTTTGGCGATAAATTTTTTTTCCTTGCTCCGAATTTCTTAATTGCTGTGCATATTTTTTGCTTCTTGTATCTGCCCATGTTATTGCATGCATCAATGGTTTACCATTTTCATCAACAGCAAGCAAACTGTGCATCGCAGCGCTGAAACTGATGCATGCGACATCATTATGATTTAAACTTTGCAATGATTGTTTCAGCAACTTCAAAACCGTTTGAAAAATTTCTTCTGCATCTTGTTCATGATATTCTTGCTTTGGTTGAATAGAGTTTACTGTTGCTTTGAATGATTGAATTGTTTTTGCATTTTCATCAACCGTGATTGCCTTGCAGTGTGTGGTTCCTAAATCTATTGCGATGATATATTTCATTTATACACTTGTTTGATTGGTTGAGTGTTTGAAAGTTTGAAAGTTGATACATCAAACAATCAAAGTAATAAAACGTTTGAAACTTGCATGCAAAAACTTTGAGAGCTCTCTGCAAAAAAAGAAGCTTATAAATAACTCGAAGGATAGATGCTTCCTTCGTCAGCATGACAAGCTGAAGAATAAATAAAAGACGAGTGAATGAAATTTCAGCTCTATCTAAGACCTATTTAAAATTAATTGCTCAATACCAGTCGTTGTGTTCTTTATGTTTTCCATCGTGTACTTTGTGTCCAAAAAGGTCACGAAGAACACTAAGAATCACAATGATCACAAAGAGGTATGCAACTAAATTTAAACAGCTTCTAAGAATTTGGGTTTATCATGCGGAGGTACGAGATATCTACTTCGCGTGTTGAATAGAATAGCAACCGTACAAGTGTGCGACGCAATCAAATCTTAATAGTAATAATGAAGCTCGGCTCATAAAAAAAATTCTTATTACAAAAAACACACAATTTATTTTTCAGGATAATGTTATACATTCATGGCGTCAATATAACTCTTTCCAAAATCTTGATTAACACAAAAATCTCTCACGCTTATGGGCGGTATTCAGGTTAAGAAACAGCCTAAACAATACGATGCAATTATTGTTGGCTCCGGCGCTGCGGGCGGTATGGCGACTTATGTTTTGGCAAACGCCGGTTTAAAAGTATGCTTGCTGGAAGCAGGTCCAATGTTCGATCCTGCAAAACATTCTAATCAATTAAAGTGGGGATGGGAATCGCCCAGACGCGGCGCCAGCACTAAGTTTCGCCCATTCGGTGACTTTGACGGCGCATACTGGGGATGGGAAATTGATGGCGAACCTTACACAATGGATGAAGGGACAAAATGGGAGTGGTGGCGGTCGCGTATGTTAGGCGGAAGAACAAATCACTGGGGAAGAATTTCATTGCGCTTTGGCCCCAAAGATTTTAAACGCAAAAGCATTGATGGACTCGGCGACGATTGGCCGATAAGTTACGATGATGTAAAACCTTACTATGATAAAATTGATAAACTGCTTGGTGTGTTTGGAACAAATGAAGGCTTGGTGGATGATCCAGACGGCATTTTTCTTCCGCCGCCAAAACCGCGTTTGCATGAGTTGTTTATAAAGAAAGCCGCGACAAGCATTGGCATTCCTGTTATTCCTTCACGCTTGTCTATCCTTACAAAAAAAATAAATAACGAACGCGGCGAATGTTTTTACTGCGCACAATGCGGACGCAGTTGTAAAGCGTATGCAGATTTTTCATCATCATCATGTCTTGTTATTCCTGCGCTTAAAACAAATAATGTAGATCTTGTTACCAATGCAATGGCTCGTGAAGTGCTCACCAACAAAGAGGGTTTGGCAACAGGCGTTTCTTATGTGAGTAAAGATGATATGCAGGAGTATCAGGTTACGGGAAGAACAGTTGTGCTTGCAGCGGGCACTTGTGAAACTGCAAGACTTATGTTGAATTCGAAATCGCCGCGTCATCCAAATGGTTTGGCAAACAGCAGCAATGTAGTTGGAAAATATTTGCACGATTCAACAGGTGCAGACATGGGCGGCATCATTCCCGAATTGTTTGATCGCAAACGCTACAACGAAGATGGAGTTGGCGGCATGCACGTATATTCTCCGTGGTGGCTCGATAACAAGAAGCTTGATTTTCCACGCGGCTATCATATTGAATATGGTGGCGGTTTTGGAATGCCATTGTATGGTTTTAGCTGGGGCATTGAGCAAATGAACGGCATGTTTAAAGTAAAAGGAAAAGATAAACAGCCGGGTGGTTATGGTGTATCTCTTAAAGAAGATTATCGTTTCTTCTTTGGTTCGCATGTAGGCATGGCTGGTCGCGGTGAAGCGGTTGCAAGAGAAGACAGTTATTGCGAAATTGATCCCAATGTTGTGGACAAATATGGAATTCCTGTTTTGCGGTTCCATACAACATATACCGATTATGAAATAAAGCAGGCGAAGCACATGAAGGAAACATTTGCAGAAATACTTCATGCAATGGGCGCTGTTATTACATGGGGCAATGATGATGGTCCGCACAACAACTATGGATTGCATGCACCGGGAAATATTATTCATGAAGCGGGCACTGTGCGCATGGGTGATAATCCCAAAACATCTCCTTTAAACAAATGGAGCCAGGCGCATGACTGCAAAAATTTATTCTGTGTTGATGGAAGCCAGTTTGTTTCGCAGGGAGATAAGAATATTACATGGACGATTCTTGCATTATCAATGCGTGCAAGTGAGAATATGGTTGACATGATGAAGAAGAGAGAGATTTAGAATCTCACT